>JACCDW011079384.1_pt1 | contig 29767 bp, 33 predicted proteins | sample 7449781 | NCBI WGS metagenome assembly JACCDW01 (sample SAMN15323449, study PRJNA562643) | freshwater metagenome | isolation source: river surface water | place: USA:Blue River Watershed | collected 2017-08-18
CGTTCTATCCCTTTTATTTTTTGTAGCTCATCGTGTAAAACAAAACGAAGTTGCTGAATGTCTTTACAAACAATTTCAGCAAACATACTATAGTTGCCTGTGGTATAATTCAAACGAACAATCTGCGGAATTTTTTGCAATGCTTCTGCAACACTATCGTATAAAGAACTCTTCTCTAAATAAATACCAATAAAAGCAATCACATCATAACCCAGTACTTTCATATCCACGGCTAAACGCTTCCCTCTTACAATCCCTAATTCTTCCAATTTTTTAATACGCACATGGATGGTACCCCCCGAAACAAATAATTGCTTACCCAAATCGGCATAGGAAATCTCGGCATCCAGCATCATAGACTGAATAATCTGCAAATCCAGCTTATCAAGGCTTTTGTCAATGTTCAATTTTGGGGTATTTTTTGGGTCCATATTTGTATGATTTTAAATATAAAAGCAAATTATTAAATAATATCTATATTTTAAAATATTTCATTAAATTATTTGCAACATATAGGCCATTAGCTTAGTTTTGGTTTATCAAATGAGGGAAATCTAAATGAAATCATACTCAAATGATAAGTTCTTAATACTGTGGGGTGATGAAATTTTTGGCATACATACCTTCTTGTCTCGAAGGCGGGGATCACGGGATAAACGTAACATAGAGCCGTCTAGCAATAGGCGACCAGGGTCGACCACTGAACTTTGTGTTATAGCTAACTGCCCCTTGGAGGTTCGAGCCCTCCCCCTACAGCAACAAAAAGCTCCTATTACATTGATAATAAATGTTTTAGGAGCTTTTTTATTTGTGTCAGGTGACACTATAGGTGACACTAAAATAATATTGTCACATTTTACAGAAAAATGTTTTTATACCTAGCCAACCAACTCTAACTTTGCAGCTGATACTTACTTCCGTTTGAAGGCAAAATACCCTTCCTTCAATCCAATATGGTCTTGCAACCATTCTTTTTCAGACTGGACAGCCTCAGCAGCTGTCATTTCTGACAATACATACTTATACAAATACCTCTTTACTTTATTGCACGCAATCCCTATTGATTGATTTAAATATTTCGTACCTCTTCTAAAAGCAAAAAGTCGAAATATCTGACGAATACTAAACATATATATACACGTGTGTTTTTTGTTAGACATTTTCAAAAAATTTGATGAATTAATATCATCTAATTTTTTGATGACAAAAACAACTAATTTGTTAGGGGATAATTTAGGCTGGAGTGACGGGGTGTATTTCACTGGATTTTCCTTTACAATTTTTAAATAAGCAAATCAACTATTTAAAATCTTTCTAAAAATCTTCTCTGTCTCTCACAATCAGCACTCTTTAAGCAAAACTCTATTTGCTCATTTATGTATTTCTTAATCGGAATCAATTTTATTCCAACTGTTGACTTATCAACGATTGAAAGAATGTTTCTCCAGTCTGCTGCTTCAATGTCTGAAAGTATCACATCTCCTGAAGCACTTGTTCCGTTTCCACGCCACCAAATTTTTGAAAATTTTTCTTTATCTTGACTTAATGTTAAAAACAACAAAAGTGTTTCATCAAATATTTCAGGCATTGAATGTCTAACGATGTCAACAATAACATTCATTTTATCGCTATCATAAAAATTTGCTTTGCAATAATCAAATAGAAAATTCTTTGCAATCACCTTCGTTTCACCTTGTAAATTTGTGAAAAAAGAATTGCAGAAATGGTCAAGTATTCCGAAATAATGTCCTTTCGCAATTGCAAAATCAAAAACATCTTTCAAGACTTGTTCAATGTTTTCTACTTGCCAAACAAAACCTAAATTTTTATTTTTAGGTGACACTCCAAATTGATTTTCTGAATATAAACTATTTACATACTCAAGAAGGAATGAGGAATCTTTTCGTAGAATATTTAAAAAACCCTTCCCATCGTAGTCATAATGATTATGAATTTTGTCTTGCTGTAAATATGCTTTCTTGATTAATTCAATATCATCTCCTAATTGCTCAAAATGAGAGCTGAAAAAATCCATCCATACTTTCAATCGTGTTCCTTCCTTTTCATTCTTGTCAACGATTATTTTAAGTATAATCTGAAATAAATTAGGTTCTATTTTTATGAAGCGTTGCAAACGGTCAAAGTGAATTGTGTTTGCTTCTTTCATATTGCTAACAGTATTCACTAATGAGTGAACATACCCTATATTCAATAGTGAATCTTCCAAATAATCATAAAACGAAAGCTCCCAAAGTCCTTTATGGGTAAACTCTTTGTCTTTCAATATTTCCCAAATATGATTTGCTGATCTGAAAGTCTTTAGATGATTTCTAAAAACAACTCTTGGAATGTAGTTGACTTCATTTTTCTTCTCAATCACTTCACTCAGTAACTTGCAACCCAATTCAAAATTTTTTGAACAATTTTCATCAATTACAAGATCAAGAGTTGTGTTGTAATTCCATTCATTCTTTTCGATTTTTTTCAAGTAAGTAAAAATGTTGTAGAACTCTTGTACATCTGAAACATTATTAAAAATAAATGAACTTCTAATTTCAGCTTCTTTAAGTTTTTCATATTCTCTGTAATCGTCAAACTCATACATTTCCTTATCTCTCAATCTGTCCCAATCAATCTTTAGATATGTTTCATAAGTTGGATTTGTAAACTTAAGTACTAATGATGTGAATGAAGGATGTGAAACAGAATTTCTTTTACACCATCTCATTTGGTCTTGAACATATTTGCAATGTTGAAATGAATTTGGTGTCAAATGCTTTTCAATAATGTCAAGTAAGTATGGAAGATCATATTCCATAATTGCTTTTATAACATTCGGACTTACACTTGCATAACTCAATAAAAGATTAAATGAATCATCCGGGTTATTCTCAAAGTTGTTTTCAATTGCACTCCAAATTCTTTGCCTGAAATGCTGAATTGCTGGAATGTTTGGAATAGGGTAATCATACCAGTAAAATGAATGATTCCGTCCGCCTTTTGTGTGATGAAATTTATAACTTAAAAAAGTTTTTGAAAGTTCATAAAAGGCAGTCGTGAAAAGAGAATCTCCTTTACTTAATCCGTCAAGTAAAATTTGAAATAGAATTTCTTGTCTTGTAAATCTGAAATGAATTTCGTCTTCTCTATCAAAAGTTAGTTGTTCTCTAATTTTGTGAATCCATTCAGGTAAATGTTCGGGCTTCTTTCTTGTGTATTCAAATCCCAATTCAATAACATCTTTCAAGTTGTTTGGGAACCGTAAGAATTCACCAAGCAATTCAATTACATTATTCTTATTGTATGAGAAAGCATTGTTTTCATAGGCAACTTCATACTTGGCAACACTTGTAATTGAAATGGCTTCGGTAATATTGAAAATAAATTCTAAAGTTTCAGTTTGTAGGTAATACCAAAATATTGTGAGAAAATTAAATGCTTGTTCTTCTTCAGACTCTATTTCTTTCCAATGTTTCTGCAAAATTGGTTGCAGTTTCTTCATTACATTTTCAAACCCGAATGTGTTGTTTGCAGGTATCACACAATCCCTAAAACGGTCACTGACGCTGTTAAAATATCTCTTCACAAGAATTTCAAATGACAGTAAATCGTCTTTAACAAATGCTTTATAGAAAAAATAAGTTGATAGATTTTGCTCTGGAATTTTCACATGTTCAAATTGAATCTCTACCAACTCCAATTTATCTAACTTGTCAATTACATCAATGAATGCAGAGTAATCAATTCCGAAATTATCAAGAATTGAAGTTGCAATTTCCCTGTTCTTGTATGGGATCGTATAAAAAAATGCAATCAAACCAAGACATTGAATGTTAAATTTATTTGCAAACTCTCCATCATCTTTAATAAAAGTGGAGAAGTAGTTTTCAAACAAGTCAGTAACATCATGTAAAACATAAATGTTTTGCTCTGCATTTGCAAGCAAAGCTGTCATAATTGAAAGTCGTGGATTGCCATCTGCAATCCGAACAATTTCCTTGTGATAATCTTGATTGAGAATTTTAAAAGGTGGCGCCTTGATTATATCAATTATTTGTACATCAGAAAGTTTCGATAAGTCAAGCCGTCTTGGTGAAAATTCTTGACAAAGAATTCCAATTTCTTGAAAGGCATAATCTCTTACTGTAATAATGATTTTTAATTTCCCTTTTCTCGAACTTCTATAAAATCCTGTTATCTGATTGAAAGCATCAATTCTATTTGCATCGTCAACGAAAAGTATGTAGTCCTTTTCGGAATTAAAATATTGATACAAGTCTTCAAGTAAAGTGTGATGCTTATATGAAACACAATAAGCACTAAATGACAAATTTTCTGAAAGAAAAAATTTAATTCCTTCAAGTGCTAATTTGGTTTTCCCTATTCCTGGAGCACCAGTCAAAATGATAAAGTCATTTTGAAGTATAGCTTCTTTAAGTTCTACAAGTTCTTTTTCTCTATGTAAAAATGTATTGTTTAATGGAGTTGATATTCCTTTGGATGCTTTGTTATACTCTGCTATAAATTTTTCTATTGAAACGATTTGCCCTGTGTCCAAATGCAATCCCAAATACTCATGTGTAATGTCACGGTGATGTAAGTGAAGTTCTATTGCCAAATAATCAAGGGTGTAAACAGTAAGTCCAATTCGTGTATTTACTAAAAGGTTTCTTAGTGTTTGAACTTCTGCTGCCTTTAAATTGAAATTAATACAAAGAATTATTTCAGAAATTTGATTTAATGGTATGCTTGTCTTTGTTGTGTCAATACACTTTTTTACATCATCCACTAACTTTGAAAGCCCTGCGGTAATGTTGGTAGAATATTCAACGAAAATGTATTTGCCGTTAGGAAGTAGTAAAAATGTATCAGGAGTTCCTTTTACAGTTTTTTGTTTTCCGCTTTGACTTCCTGTTCGGGAAAATGCAGAATAATTGCTATTTCGCAATGCAAGAAAACTATCACACAAGTTCTGAAATGCAGCTTGGTTAATTGATGTAAGTGAATTTTCTATTGCTTGTAATCTATTCATGATTTCTCAGAAATATTGATTAGCTCAATTCGTAATCTTTCTTGTAATTCTACATAGGAATTATAAAGAAGAAAGCGTTTCGATTTAATATCTATGGGTAATTGTAGTTTTTCTGGCTCTCGAGAAATTAATATAACAGCTTTGTCTAATGCCTGAGCAATTCCAAGTTCATACAGAACATTAGGGTTCCTTCCATTAACATTTGCTATAATAAGATTAGATTTTACGATGAGTTTTAACATTTCTGGGAAAATATCTCCCTTAAAATAATTCTCATCTCCTCTGAAACACTTAAATCCGGCACTTGTACAAACTTCCCTTATTACAGAATAATCTTCAGCGTACTTATCATGGAACGGAGTCAATATAAAAATCAAACGGTTATCTATGGTTAAATCATTCTCTGCAAGACCATTTGCTTTTAAAAATTCAGTGTAGTATACTTTTCTATCCTTACTAATTGGCGAATTGTTTTCAATATACTCTTTTCTTAAAAGCAAATGATTTACATCTCTCCATCTTTCTTCATTTAAAACGAGTCTATCATTTATTCCATACATCTGTTTTTCTAGAGAATGCCGAATACTCTCAAGCAAAGCTTGATGATTTTCTTTATCATATCTTGATTTCTTTAAATTTTGAAATAGAATAAATGCTAGAAGTGTAACCAAAATACTAACTGCCATAGTTACTAATAATGTTATGCTATTAATTTCCATTTTGTTTGTTATTTTTTGAATCGATATCTATTATAGTTTTTATAGTCAAATCCTTTTTAAGTAATACTTTCATCGATTGAAATAATGATAAAGAAGATAATGCGATGTTTATACATAGAAGTAGAATCCATAATTTGTTTCCCTTTGTAAATTGTTTCAGACACTTCCTCCATAGTATAACAACCACTACTGCAATTAAAATGAAGAAAATACAAAAGAACAACCCTTTGCTTGTATCCGCATCTTTAGCAATGGTATAGGCAATTAAAAATGAAATGGATAAAAATTCCATGTCTACCGGCAGTTCGCAAATTGCTTGAATTAAATTTGGAACGTCAATAGATCTATCTATTGACAGCTTTAAAATAAAAGCTAATAGCAATAATAGAATTGGCAATACTATTTCTAATTGATTCATAAACTTTTACTGATTAGTAAGTTTTATATGTTTCAAAAATAACAATTTACCATCATAATTTCACACACAGCCACTCACAGCTTTAACACAATTTATAATTCTTGAAGTTTTGTATCCTAAATGGAGACACTTGAATAATATTCAGTGATATTTTTTAGTTTTAAGGCTTGTTCGTGATATTGAGAAGCAGGTAGAGGTGTATAATCAATAAAAGCTTCATTCACTGCTCATAATCTCCCCTAAAGTATCCATACCTTGATGACTTATGTTGGGAAAAATGCTTAAACTGCCTCCCTAATTTAGTTTCAATAGTTCTCGTCCTGAATTTACAAAGCGAAGTAACGTTGAATAAAATTGAGTGGAAACAGGTTTTACGCACAAAGACTCTTATACTTCCCTAACTTCAAAGTACTTGCCAATATCTCAGATTGAAGGTAAAACACCCTGCCCCCAATTCTATGTTCCTTTAGCCAACCTTTTTCAGTCCATGAAGCTAAAGTTGTCTTGGTAATAGCAGGCTTGAATAACTTACAAGCTTCAGCTGGGGAAATAAGCTTCTCCTCCTGCTCTGCCATTACAAGACGCACTTCTTCCCTAATCATTGGGCGTAATAATTCCACCAATTGACTTGGACTAATGCCACTTAATAATATCTGATTAGATATATCCAACGATTATAGGGTATTCGATTTTTTCTTATCCTGATATGCCCTCCATTTATATAGTGCAATAACACTCACTCCTACACCTGCCAATATCCAAACTAAAGTTGGAATCTTAAACTTTTTGGCAGGTATATTTATTACTTCAGGTGGATTTACCACAGGAATTGCAGGTGGAACAGGAGGTGCATGCCTAAGTGCATTTAGATAGCCAATATCATTTGAAAGCAGGGAATTTAGAGTTTCCATAGTTGAACGGTCTGATTGTTAAAAAGAGTGTAACCATATCGTATTAATGTCTTTGCAGGCAGATTATTAATTGTCTTGGATGCTGTATATATTGTCCAATTAAAACCCCTGTCAATAAGTTCCTTGGCAGTTATATAGTACTTAGATTCATATTTCAGATAGAGATCATGAATGATTTCATCGTTACTTAACATTAGTAAAGAATGAACTTTATCTCTCTGTAATTTGGCCGCCACTTCTGATTTGTTTTTTTTATAACATTCCTCACAACAGAACTTACTATTGTAGTTTCTTGTAAACGGTATTACTCCATGGCAGTAATCACAAAGCCGTATTATTTCTTTTTTCATTTTCTTCGGATTTAGACTACAAAGATATTGGCAGCTTTTTATAAAAACCATACTGGAGTTGATTTTTAGCAAACAAACGTGCACGTCGAGCACGTCGCGACGTACTCTATTTATTTCAAATATTATTTTATAAAATGACATTTTTGTTATCTTCCGAAATAACAAAATTCACTTTTTATTGATGTTCCAATAAGATATTGACATTACTAATTTTTGTATTAGTTTATCACTAATTTTGAGTTTAAATTGAATAGCATGAACCACGAAAAATACATTGACTACCATATTGAATTATCCTCATTAAAGGACTTTGTAAATAAGCTGATTGAGGATAAAATTCTACCAATAGACACCAATTATATATTTAGTGTAATAAAAAGAGCAGTAATAAGTTCAGAAGTTGCCCCTTTTCTCAAAAAGCCAACCACAGTAGAACAAGATGGATATTATGGAAAATACTTACGATTAGAGGAGGAAAATTCATCCTATTATCTAATCCCAGATTTCTTCAAGCATGAAGGTGACTTTTATGATTTAGAAAGAAATTTAAACTTTAGTAGATCCTATATTAATGACGAACACTTCCAGGAACTGTTTGCATTAAAATTGATGGAACTAACTTACTCAAAGATCAATTTGATACAATTTCTGGATTTTCAATTGTATGATAACTATAACGGGAACAAAGAAGCATTTGCCTATTTACTATATAGGCTATTGAATAAAGACAGCTTTTCCTATCTTTTGCCGTCAATTACTACCCAAATACAGCAATGGATAAAAGAAAATCAGGTAACTGCAGTGATATTTAATGAAGAAGAACAGCAAATTGGTAATATTGATGGTGCTACTGATACAGTAAATGACCATTGGGAAGAAAAGAAAAACAAAAAAATTGAAGGGAAAATGAGTCTTGAAGAACTTAATCACTATGCATCTTTCTTCTACAAAGAAATACTTGAGAAGTCAAGTAAATATCCATTCAGCCCTATGTTAACAAAAGAGGAAGTTGACTTTATGTTTGCCAATGGATTAGTGATACCTGCAAAACCTTTAGAAAAGAAGTTTAAAATTAAATTACCCCCAAGATTCCCGAGGAAAATTGTTGACTTTGCCATACATAAGTTGTACTCCAAAAACACATTAACACATACCGATAAAAGGGACTATGTGTTATTCTTTGCTAATTATATAGAAGACTATGCAAATGCCCTGAATTCAAAAAATGGCCTAGAATCACTTGCAAAAAATATAACTGGAGAAAGAAGTAGGGCAGATAAAATATTATGGGATAAGTATATACCTGAAAGACTTTATTAATAGTATTTAATACTAATTACATTCTATACATATAAAATACATAATTGAACTCAAGTAATAAATTGCTTTCTAAATAAACTAGATTCTTTAGAACTCATACTTAAGTTTATGAATTATATTAAATTAACTGCATGTCATATTTTATAGAAAATACCCTTACAAATACTCTTAAAGTAAAATTTGTACTATGATTCATGAAATTTAATTTGCATAATAACAACAAATTAACAGAATTAAATTAGCTTACATTTTGAAGCCAAATTCTCTTAACAATGTATATGTATCAATATGTGTGATTTGAAATTGAGTGCAAACATCTGGTAGTTTAATAATGTTTTGGGAATTTGGCGCTGAAGTTTCTTGACTCACTACTGAAGCTACCTTGTCTATTGCAGTTGCAACCACAAATGGATCTGCATTTTCAAAATCTGCAAATTCGGTTTTAGCAATTGACTTGTACTGAGAATTACTATTACCCCAGTTCATGATATTTCCATAGTGATTCATAATATTGGCATCCGTATGACAATTAACTTCTAGAGATGTTATTATTTGACTTTGCATCCAATTTGTTAACTGGTCATTACCTTTAGTAATTTCAAATGCTACTTTATTAGTTAAGAGAAAATGTCCATTATTAAATTGACTTTCCATAAAATTCCAAAAACTGGGAGCTATGTCAAAAGGATAATAAACCCTATGAGCTTGTGTTAAACAACTAGTATCAATAATATATACTGGTTTAATCATTATTGTTCTATGTGCATTTTGAATTTTGTAAACGTAGATCCATATAAATTAGTTAGTTTGTACGCATCGGTATATAACAACTTGCCAGAAGCAGCTGCAGTATTTACTGTATCAAAAAATTTAACTCCTACACGATAAGGCTGGTTTGCATAAAAACTACCCCCGCTAACATCAACATTCTTCTTATCCCATAAAATTTTGTAATTATTGTAGAAATCAAAAAATTGTGGCCTTGTATAAAAGCCCAGGTCTAGCAAACGACGTGCTATTACAAGTTTACTAACCTTAAAAAATCGCTCCAAATAATCTAAATGTCTAGGATTATTATAAACTTTCTTCCATTGTTCATGAAGTACATCTTTTGCAACCAATAACTCTGCCGCTACAGTATCACACAGTTTTTCGATCGCAGTATTGGCAGGCATCATACGATCTATATCAAACGCTGCAGATTCATCAAGCCAAATATGAACTAATTCATGCATAAAGGTGAATAACTTGGCTGCAGGGTAATCTTTCCCATTAATGAATATATAAGGAGCCCATTTGTTACTCAAAACGAAGCCTTTAAACTCATCTGGATTCAAATTTTTGTTGGAATTACCAACTACTCCATTAATTGCAACAAAAATTCCAGCATCTTCTGCTTTTTTTATGAGAAATTTTAAAGATGCATCTTTATTTTGTAAAAATTGAGTCCAGTTTGGTATCAAATTCATTTGAGCACGTATGTTATTGGCGATCTGCATGTAATTACTTTGGACAGAAAAACTTCCTACAAAAGATAATTCATCATGTTGTTCGCTTTTAAAATATTCTATTAGCCAATTTTGCCTACGCTGAATAGTATTAATCGTTTCACTTAATTCGGAGCTATAATAATAATTTGGCAACTTGCTGTTAGTTCTAAAAAGTGGTATTGAATTTTGTCTGTCAGGTAGTTTTTCTAAAAAAAAGAAGCCAAAAGGAATTTGAACATTTTTAGCAAAATCTGCAAGTTGATTGACCGTTGGTTTTTTAATACCTTTAACCCAATCATGCAAATAAGGAAATTTAACCCATACTTCCCTTTTAGCTGATGCAGCAGCATCAGCTAAAAGGCTATAGTTAATATTGGGGTATACTCTCATTCTACAAAAATACCTATTTTTATTCAGGACACTATATACAAACATATAAATTATTTCAAAGTATTAATATTATATGAAATTTTCTATTTATAATATTTGAATTTTATCAAAAATTGTTAAAATGATAAATTGGAGTAAATGATTTATATTTTTCATTTTTAACAATTTCAGTAACAGTTGATTTAGGATGAATAACCACATATTTCTTAGATAGAAACTGGCCTGTGCCAGCGTCTATGTTAACTTTAACATTTGTTTGTTGCTTGAGTAATATTTTTGACTTTGACATTAAAATATAGTCTTAAATATTATCAAGTGTGTATAAGTAATTATTAGTCAACTACTTCTTTGATTGTTACATAATTCTTCATAATATCTTCATCATCAGACCATTGTCCATTCCATGTAACTTCAAATATTTGATGTTTCTTTTGTCTTAATCCAACTGCATCAATTTTTAAACAATATCTTATAGTTTCGTTAGGGAATAAAATTCCTTTAAAATTATTTGGATATCTTTTAGTTGCTACAATAAATGAATTAGAAGTTTCAGAAATTCTTCCAAAGTCAAAAACATGCGAATCAGTAATATCAACATATTCTTTACCTTCTTCTGCAGGTGTCCATTCGAAAGGATGTAAAGCATTAAAATCGGTATAAATAAATGCTCCAGTTATATCTTTTTTATATATACCAGTTAATAAAACTCTACAATGTTTAGCGATCTGCCAATTAGATTGATTTACTAATTTTAGATGATAGTAATATACTTTTGCAATATTCGGTCCGTTAATAGCCAATGTCAATTCGCCCTTTAAATTTTGTGGCTCTATTTTAAGTTTTAATGGAGAAAATTTACTTCTTATAAAGTCACCCCAAATTGCTATAATTGCTACAAGTAAAGTAACTACAGCTGACACAATTTGTACAATGTTATCGTCAATTTTACAAAGAATCATAAATGAAAGATTAATGTTTTATTAAAATTATAATGACCTAAAAGTTGTATTGCTAGTTAAAAGTATTTTTTAGAAATTAATTAAAATGAATAAAGTATATTCTATCAGTATAGAACAAAGAAATTTTCTATTTACAAATACCACACTTCCCACCATCTTTAGCGCAATGTTTACAGTACTTGCAATTTTTACAAGCACTACAATTCTTTGATCCTGTACAGGTTGATTTCAGTTTAATCACAGGAATTGAAGAAGCAGCAATAGAACAAGTGATAGTACCTGTCAATATGATAATTGATAATATTTTTTTCATCAATATATTTATTTAGGATACAATGTTAGAGAATACTCTCGTTAATCGAATAAGTATTTATACTGATTTTAAACTTCATAATCTCTAAAAATAGTCAATTTGTAGTCTTATTCTAAGTCTCGTTGATACTATGCTTTCAAATGGATTAGTGATAATTGAAAAACCATTAGAAAAGAAATTAAATATTACTTATCCTTAAAATTTCCAAGGAAAATTGTAGTTGTTGCTATATATAAGTTATACTCCACAAACACATTAACACATAATGATAAAAGAGATTATTTGTTATTCTTTGCTAATTATAATGAAGACTACGAAAGTGCCCTTAATTCAAAAAAAGGCTTTGAATTACTTTCGAAAAATATTACAGGGGAAATAAGCAGAAAGGATAAAATTAATTAGGAAAAATATATTTCATAAACATCACTAGAAACTTTGAATCTATTAAAAATGTAATATTTACTATTTGTGAATAGCTTTAAAATAGATTAAGTTCAATTCGTATTTAGTAAAATATTATTGTACCATTTTTAAATCTGAGCTGTTGATTTTTGAAGCAGTGCTTTTAGCACGATATTTATTATTTCCAATATCTATATTAACTGATAATGAAATGTTCTTAAGATTTAGATTATTTATAATTTTTGATTCTTGAACTTTAAATTTATAAGTATAAATTCTCAAAGAATTATTATTCAAAAAATCACTGGCATTAAGTGAAATAGTAATTTTTTTAAAGAATATTTTTCGAAAAGATAAGTCAATACTACTTATCTCTGGGATTATGCCCTGGGAATATATTTTTGTAGAACGAAAATTGTAATTACCAACAAATGAAATATTATTTGAAAACAAATAACTTGAACTCAACTTAAAAGAATAGTTATCACCATGCTGATCACCTCGAGTTGTTTTAATTACATTGTATTCATATGAGTAAGATGAATTTATTCTAAATTTATCATAATTTACTATAGGTATATATACATTAAATCCGAAGTCATTAACTTTTCCAGAGTTAAAATATGAATAGGTGATAGTGTCCTGTCCATATGAAAAGATTCCCTTATCAATTATATTCCTGTTTATATTTGAATATAATATTATATTATATGTTTTCGATTTGATCTTTTTAAAAAATGTAAATTCAATTCTATTATATATTTCAGGCAATAAATTTGGATTACCAAATATTTGATTTAGTGGGTCGATATTATTTGTCAGAGAAGTTAAATATGAAATACTTGGTCGTTGTATTTGCTTGTTGTAAGAAATTTTATAAATATTATGATCATTATACTTATATTGAAAAATTATTTCTGGGAAAAGAATTATATTATTCTTATGCAAAGTAGTATTTTCTAAATATATTTTATCTTTTGAAAAATCTAAGCTGATATTAAAAATTGATACAAGTTTATTAAGTACAGGAAATTTATAAGTATTATAAAGTGTAAATATATTTTGATAATTTGAAATTATAGGAATGTCATTATTAGATTTTGTAGTTGTATTTTTATAATTAGGAACATCAAAGAAACTTGTATTACTACTCCTTGTTAAAAATTTAATTCCCAAATTAATATCTGTATTTTTACTAATTATATATTGATTATTAGCTTGAATAATATTTTCATATATTTTATACTTATTTTCAATATTTAAAATTGTATCAATAAATGAATTGTTGTTTTTTAAAAAATTATTGATTGTTGAAAAGTATAAAGAAAGAGTAAATATATTTTTCTTATTTTTTGAATTAATTATATAATCTAAATAGGTTTTAGAACCCATATTTATGTTTGACATATAGTAATTTCGTTTCACAAATTCACTATTAGCATAATTAGATTGTGTTGGAATAACTAAACCATTATTTTCAAAATTTGGGAAAAATAACGAATTGGTTATACTTAATTCCCTTAATGAATCAAATGAAAATTTATATCCTAGATTAAAATAGGGGCTAATTGACCTATTTCTTGCAAAAGTGTTCACAATTGAATTTATATTATTAAATAGATCAGAATTAATAATTTTTGAATTAAAATCTCGACTATAACTATTATAACCAGTAATGAAATATATATTTTGCTTATTGCTTCTATAACTTGTATATATAGAACCCTTTCTTAATGATGTACCTATATCTAAGCCCATATTTAAGAAAAGCCCACTATTATCATTTTTTGTAATAATATTAATAATACCATTTGACAATCCTTGAGAATATTTAGGAGAAGTACTATTAATAATTTCAATCTTGTTTATAGCAGAAGTAGGCAAAGAATTTAATATTTGATTACCATAAACTGGTTTGTTATCTATCATCAAATTGATGCCAGTTCTGCCATTTAATGTTAATATCAAATCTTTAGTTAATTCGACATTTGGAACTGTATTTAAATAATCAGAAAGTTTTGGTGTAATTTTTGTATCATTAATACCAATTATAAATGTGGTTTTATCAATACCGTATATTATATTATTATTTTTTACATAAACAGTATCTAAAATAGTTGGATGTTTATTTAATTTGAAATTAATTGTAGTATCATAATGTGACAAAAATATTTTCTCTATTTTAGTATCATGTCCTATTTTACTCAAAATAATTTCATATTGAAGATTATCTGATAATTCAATCTTATAATATCCTTTATTATCTGTAGTACAATTTAATATAAGATTAGAATTTGATAAATTCATTTTAAATGATAAGCTAACATTTTCAATTGGGTTATTAGTTAAAGAATCAAACACAACACCCTTTACGATAAAATTATTATAATTTTTCTGAGCATATATCTTAAGAACAAAAAGAAATGTAAAAATAAAAAGACATTTGAATTTCATTATAAACTATTTATATATTTTAATAGCAATGAATGCTAATACTGTTGAAAATAAATTAAATGATATATGTATTGGATATCCCAAATTACCTAAAATACCACCACATGCGCAGGGAATATTATATGTATAAGCAGTTACTAAAAAAATTAAATAAATTGTAAAAATTGACATAAGTGTAAAACTTAAAAGTATACCAAGTAGTCTTGTAGATTTAATAACAAGTAATATGCAAATAATAATTTCTATTAATGGTATAATAATTGATATAAAATCTAAAAGAAACTCAGGCAATAATGGTGATTGATTCATTTGTTGAATAAATAATGATCTATCAGACCCTTTTACATATGCTGCATAAAAAAACAAAACAAAAAAATAAAATACAATTGAATTAAATATTAATTTCTTATTTATCATAAACATTAAATATGTCAACAAATTTATCTCTTAAGATAAATAGTTGCTTGTTATATAACTGAAAGTGTTTTATTGGGTACACAACATTTTGTTGTACCAAGAATGTAGAGATATATTTACCATTATCGATTCTATATTTATCTATTATATTGTACTTAAAATTTAGTTTAGGATCATTTTTTGATTTTGCAATAGATAATATATAAAGAAATTCAGAATCAGCAAAAGCATTCTTATTGATATAAATGGATTTTTTACTTAAAAAGTATTTGTTTCCTTCTTTTGAAAATTTAGGAGGTACTTGATAATTGTCAATTGTCGTATGATGCCCAACTTCTAATCCATTGTCGTCAAATTGTATAAAATATCCCATATGATATAAAACATAAAAAATATACTTATCGTTTCTAACAAAAAAACCATCATTAGAAAATCCGCCATCATAATATACATCCAACGAAACGTTAGTTAATAATTTTTCACTATTATTTTCAACATCTATTTTAGAAAATATTACCTTCCCTTTTTTATGATCATATTTACTAATCAAGTAAATATCTTTTTTCAAATTTATTATTCTGTCAAACTTGATATTTTTCAAAAATTTAATAGTGTCATAATTTTTAAATTCGTATAATTTACTATTCCTAACATCACCAATTAGACTAAATTGATTGTCCCGGAAAATATAGTTAATAATTGGTTTATTATTTAAATGATTAAAATTTATTGAGTTAATGTATTTTAACTTATGGCTTAAATAATAATTATTAATTCTATTATCATTGATATCATAAATAGATATAACTCGATTATTTATATAAAATAATGCAGGGTTAGTCGATTCAATTTTAAATTGATTAACATATTTTAAATTGCCTTCGATAGTTCTATTGAAATTAAAATATGTTTTTTTATTTCTTTCCAGTAAGAATAAAATTGCAATTATAATTAATGAAAAAATTAATGAATAAATTATAAATTTTGATATAAGTCTATCTCGAGTCATACCCTAAATGCTTTTATTAAATTATAAACAAATAAAGGAGATTGCATAATTGCAATCTCCCTAAAATTTACATCTGATCAATTATAACAGATGTATACCATGTCTGACCAAGTGCATCATCACAACATTTAGCATTTCCACCTCCACAAGTACTTAGACCACACTTGTCGAAAGAATTAGCAAATGCAAAACCCGTAAATAATACTGCACCTAATGCAATAACGATTTTTTTTCTCATAAATATTAATTTAAAATTTATTAAAATACTCTTTTTTAAACAGGTTCGTATCATCTCCTGCATTTAACGGCCATTAAATTATTTGAGATTTTTTAAATAGTTTATAAAATATAATTTCAATGATTTTGATTTCTGGGATTCCTACTATGTAATCTTATCCGGTAAAAAGAAAAAGATCTAACCTTTATATTGTACAATATTAAATTTTGTTTGCGTTTTATTGAGTGTCCAGTATAATTCACTTAGTGATTAAATTTCATGAACTTTTAAAAGTCATATTATTCAACTAAAATTATAAACTAAATCAATACTAAAATTCAGTATAAATACTAATTTTTTAATTTTGATCAGATTTTAATTTAGATTTTAAATTTTATTAAAATCTTATCTGAATACTAAAATGTATGAGATATTAAATCAATGAAAAAAACGAAGATGTTTAAAATTACTTTTGCCAAGTAACTTAAGACTCTAGATTCTTTTAAATAAAAATTTTAGATTGATAATTTTTATTTAATTATAATTATATAAAACTATTACTAAAATTAAAAGCCAATAATTTGAGTTGCAAAAAAATGTAAATTAGTTTAGTACTTCTGAAGAGATATCTATTTTTATTAACTCGGATTTTATGAACACAGTTTTGTTTTTGATACCAATTATTAAATTAGTTCGAAAGTTATATTCAACCAATATTTACAAATTAAATTAATTGAATTTTTTAATTTAATTATACAATCTATTAATTAAACCTTTTTATCCTTAATTTAAAATTAGTTATAAATGATTCTAATGCATTTTCTGATAAAGTGCTATTCTTTATAAAATCATAGACTGCTGTCTCGTTTTCAATAAACTCATTAATTATTCTCATATATCTCACTTCAACTATGCCAAGTCTCTTTGCAAATTCAACAAACTCAGTTCTTCCATAATGTCCGTATGTAGCATAATACTCGGATTCGTGATCTTTCTCGAACAAATCTAATGCAGTATCACGTTCACCTGGTGTGTGAATAATTGTACTCATTAAATCGTAGGAAGGTGATAATTCCATTTCACCAAAGTCGTTCCTTATTAATGAGAAGTTTTTTAGGTGCGCATCACCGTTTGAAAAAATATAATTAAATACAATTATTTTAAAGAAGTTTTCAATGGCTATCATGGATGCTGGCACATATTTTATTATCAGCTCACCTATTTCTAGATAACTACCCTCATATTTATAGGATTCTCCATGGGTTTCTTTGGTTCTATTTGTTATTTGTGCAAAATCTTCTTGAATGTATTTAGTTCCATCTCCTTTGACATCAAACCTCTTGGTAATATAGGCTGGTGTGCCATCTTTGAAATATATTAAAGCATTATGTGCGGTCTTGATATTAAAAATTTGTGACGCAATTTGCATGGTCAAATGTTCATTCTCTGGTGCATCCTCCATCATTTCTAAATGATCTGCTGTTGGTATTGGCTTAATTATATACTGACCATTAGTTTCACATAATTCAAGTGTATTGTTATTCAGTCTTAGTGAATACTTTAACTGCACTCCAGAAATTGACAATCTTTTTGAATGCTCGTTATACATACTTATATTTTCAGCCTTAGGCTTGTCAAATTCAAGTACAGTAGGCACGCGTTTGCCATCAAATAGTTTCTTTCTACATGAAAGGCAATATTCATTTTTCTCTATTTTTTTATAGCATCCTAAGCATTTCATCTTATAAAGGTTTTACTGTAATTGATCCAATATTATCCTCCTGTGCAGTCAATAATAATCTACCAAAATGATCATTCTCGTCAATTTTCAATAACCTGCATTGAATATTTTTATTTACCCCCTCAGACAATAAACCAAAGAAAAAAGCGAATAGCTTTTCAGATTCATGCCTTTTAATGCTCCTTGGTAGTGTTAAACTGATGGATGGATTTTTATCATTTTGCAGATATCCCTCATCATACTCAAATGTATAGCTGCCATCTAATTGCTTTTCCAATATGCCTGCTAAAATGCCATTATTATAGACTCCTGCTTTCATTAGTTCATTGATTTAATTTGAACTGATAATTCTAATCCCAGCACATCCAAAATGCTTTTTAATGTATTTATAGAGGGGTTCCTTATTCCTAACTCGATTTCAGAAATAGACTTAAACGTGATGCCCGCCATTTCAGCCACATCCTTTTGAGTTAAATTCAAATAATCTCTTCTTTCTTGTATGATTTTGCCAATTTGCTGGTTATTCATTGGAAATATATTTCTAATTTTAGCAAATTTAATGATATTTTATAGTAAATTCATCATTTTTGGAAATATATTTCTAATTTAATGAAATTCAGGTTGAAATATTGAAATTTATCAGCAAAAGAGAAATATATTTCTAATTTACCAATTTTCCTTGATAAAATTAGAAAGTTGTTGATGAAATGACTTGAATATCTCTGCTTCGGCTTTCTCTTTAGATTGGCTTGAATAAAACAACCAGAGTTTGAGAATTGCCAAAACTTCCTTCTGGTGATAAATTTCCCTTAAATCTTGCGATTTAGTAATTTTCTTAGATGATTTCATTTTGAAATAGCATGTTTTAAAGAAATTAAAATTATTTGTAATTTCCTCAAGTCATTCTTGTACTTTACCTTTAATCACTTGTTAAATACAATTTTAGATAATATGCAAAACATTCACCATGGGAAGAACGTAAAAAAAGTTCGTGAAATAATAGGAATGAAGCAGGAAACACTTGCAACAAAACTAGATATTACACAGCAGGCAATTAGTCAACTTGAACAAAAAGAAATAATTGATCATGCATTCCTTAAGGATGTAGCCAAGGCAATGAATGTATCAACAGATATCATTGAAAGGATGACAGAAGACGCAGCCAATAATTTTATTAATACATTTAACGACACAAGCGCATTTAACTATCAGTGTACATTTAACCCATTAGAGAAATATGTAGAAGCAGTAGAAGAAAATAAGCGATTGTACGAAGAGCTTCTTAAAACAGAGAAGGAAAAATTCAGACTTCTTCAAGAAAAGTTTGCTAGCAAAGGGGCATAATCAGTATTTATACTTATTGTTGGCACCTTTTATATAAGTATAATTGCTAAAAATTATATCTTATGAAAAATCTAATGCCCCTATCTGATGGTAAATTAATGGTTAAAACCTACCTTGAAAACAAATCAAAAGTACTTCCAACTGAATTAACATTACCAAATACCGAAACATATGATTCAGATGCTTTTGTAGCACTTCTAAATCAACCAGATTGTGTTAAAGTTAGATTGTATTATGGAATGAATGAAAAGCTGGAAATATGTGCAATTTTTGTAGGTGTTGATTCAAATGGAAACGAAATAACAATTAAAGGTGATAGTATTTCAAATAGTGTAAATGCAGAAGACGAATATGTTATTGAAGTTAGTACTAAGTGTCCACCTAGTTGTCCAACTGTAAATAATAGTATATTTAAATTGTAAAGTTGAAAATAGACACAATATTCATATTAATTCAAATTGGTATTATACCAGCGATAATTAGTATATATAAAATATTGAATAGTGAGAAAAAATACTGGAAATTATACTTATACCTTATTGTTAGTTATATAATCGAATTAGTATCAAACAGACTAATAAATTCAAGCTATTTTGATTTATCAAATATAATAGTTAACACATACTTTTTATTTGAAGTAATTATAATTTATTTAATAATTCAAAGTATAATCAATAAAATCAAGTTAAATATATATATCATTCCAATTATAGTATTAGCTTGGTTTATAGAAAATTTCATTATTCACAAAATATACAATTCTGAAATATATTTTAATTCAGTATCATCAATTATTGAATTTTGCATATGTATATATGGACTTATATATAGTCTCAATAAAAATTATAAATCATTTTTTAAAGAGGCAGATATAATAATGATTTTGACAATTCTTTTTAGTCTCTCATTTAGGCTTGTATTTGAATTCATATATTACAACTATGAAGGCAATGTTATTTTGATGAAATCTATAAGTGAAATTAACAATGTTATTAATTTCATTACCAATATTTTATTCATTTATTGTCTTTTATGCATAAAGAACAGCAAGAAACTTATATCATCATTTTAATAATAGCAACAAGTATTTTTTTCATATTTATCTTGTTTTGTTTTTTAATCTATAAACAATTCCAAAAAAATAGGAAGCTGTTTATAGAAAAATTAAACGCAGAATATTTGGGTAGAGGGGAAGAAAGAAGGCGTATTTCAAAAGATCTACATGATGAATTTGGAGCGTTATTATCTACTACTAAAATGTATTTATCAACTTTAAATAAGGAAAATATTGATGAAGAGACCATAAAAAAAACTATAAATACAGTCAGCGAGGGGTTAAATACATTACATAAAATAACAAACGATATATATCCAAATGCATTAAACAAAAACAATTTGAACAATGCCATAAAAGATATGATAAATGAAAATTGTAGTTATGCTGGTATAATGACAAAATGCAACATAGAAAATATAGATATAGATGAATTAATTGACCAAAAATCAAAAGCTCAAGTCTACTGGATATTAAAAGAAATTGTAATAAATACAATAAAACATTCGAAATCAGCAATATTAGAATTATCATTTTCAATCGCTAACAATTGTCTCATAATAAAAACTAAAGATGACGGAATTGGGATTTCAGTTAATCTTGAAAATAATAAAAGAAATGGCATAACTAATATTACAAATAGAGTTGAAATATTAGGAGGTAGTATTGAAATATTAAATGATTATAATAAAGGATTAGAATATATAATTAAAATTCCGATTGAGTATGGCAAAGAAGATTAAAATAATCATAGCAGAAGATCATGCCTTATATAGAGATGGATTAAAAACCATGCTAAGTTTACATGATGAATTTGAGGTTATAGCTGAAGCAGTAAACGGAGTTGAATTAATTAAACTTTTCGAGTTTCTTAGGCCTGATGTAGTTCTCATGGATATAAATATGCCAGAGGTCAATGGAATTGAAGCTACAAAATTTGTAGCCGAACACTTTAAAAATACAAAAGTGATTGCAATAACTATGAATGATGAAAAAAGCTCAATCATGGACATGATGGATGCTGGAGCCAATGGATATGTATTAAAAAGTGAAGACAAAGAAGAGATTATTAAAGCGATTTATACTGTTTTGAATGGAGACGACTATTACAGTAAAAATGTTGAAAATAGTATTATAAACTTAATACATTCAAAAAAGTCAACAGATAACTACAAGAAATCGGTCTATTTCAATGAAAAAGAGATACAACTGATAAACTATTTATGTGAGGAGTTAAACTCAGATGAAATAGCAAAGACCATGTTTTTAAGCAAAAAAACTATAGACGGCCTAAGATTGAAAATAAAAAACGAGTTGAGTGTCAGAAACTCTATTGGGATTGTAAAGTACGCAATAAAGAATGGATTGTATAAAATTTGAAATTTTCCAGTGCTTTAAAAGTAAACTAATATTTATATGGACAAAAACATAACAAGCATCATTCATGTGACAAGTAATATTTATTACCCAGATATAGTCAACATTAAAGAATTGGAGAAAATAATAAGTGGGAATGATTATTATTACAAATACGAAGATGGATTCCTTACAAAAATTGAACAATTAGAAAGCGACAATTCTATAATTACTGTTTACTATTTTTCTGGTAATATTTGTATTTCAAAAGAGGTATTCAATAATGCTCCTTTCAATAATGATCACATTTACCAAATTAATTGGATTTTTTCTCAAGACTACAATATACCTGGAGGTACTACTTTACCGCAAGTCTCATCGAAAGAAAAGAAAGATATTATAAATGCAATTGAATCAAAAATGCTTCTAAGCGGTAAATTTAATCCAGAAACTACAAAAGGATCAATCTTTTTACAAAGACTTGGAGTAAATCATTTCAGACCTATATTTAGGCCTTTTATTACAAATGAAAAATTGAATGATGACTTCTTAGATATATTTTGCGAAGATTAATAGTACACCAACTTTGTTCTAGCCTATGTAAATTCCGAGTGTGTAGTAAGATTAAAGAGAACTATTTTTTTACTTTATAATTTTCTAACGTTAAGAAAAGATGATTAACTTGACTTAAAGTAAATAAATTTATAATTACATAGGGAATCAACAACAAGGCATATAAAGCTAAAAAGATAACTAATAATAAATAAATTTCATTTATCAAAATAGAGAAAGATTCTGATAGACATATTGAAAGATCATTTCTTATTACCCAGTGTATAATAAATGAAAGAAATATTACTAAAACTTGAACTATAAGTGCATATGCAAAAGATGCGGTTAAAAATTGGTACAAACTATGACTTTTAAGTTTAGTTCCTTTTTTTAGAAAATCTGAATTACTAAAACCGATTATTAATGAAAATGCACCAAATGAAAATCCCAAGAGATTTGGGAAAATTTCAAGAACCATTTTGGTTGAATTATCTAGTAATCCATAAGTTCGATTAGATTGAAAAATAAAAATTAAGATTACTGCAAAAATCGAGATAATTAACGAAGCTAAAAAAGGAGGTTTTTTAAATACCTGTCTAGCCATAATTATTAAAAACATTCCTTTCAAACCAGTTTTATGTAACTCCTTAATTGATTGAGGCCGAGTATTACTTATAGCTGAGCTGCAAGAGTTTAAATTGTCTGATCCCATAATTTATTTATTTCTATATTTATCCATGACAGATTTAAAAATATTTAAAGGAATATCTTCTTGTTTTTCCGAAATAAATTGAAAACGTTCAGGATGTTGATTTGTGTTAATTTTAAATATCTTACCATCTATATTTTCAATACTCGCTTCTGCACTACCATTATCTTTAGCAATTTTTAAAACTCCCTTAAGAAAATTACTTTTCGTATCTAAAAATTCATGTTGATCTGGTTTTAAATTCATATCTAAATTTCCAATATGAGAGCTTCTTAATAATTCATCAATATCAATTTCTGCAATATCACCAAGATCGTCGTTTGTATAAGAAATATTCACTTGGAGGCGTTTTAGTTTTTTTGAATTTATAATTTCATCAATTATATCTTGCGACTGAATCATTGTCACTTCAAATAATTCATCACTAAAAATAACATTATTTATAGCAGCAGACAGAAATTTCATAAGTGAGAATAATGAGATTTTATTATTTATTCTAATAAAAAACCTATGAGCTGAGGGAATAAATACAAAGTCTGTATCACTTGCATTAGGATACAGATTAATTGGTGGTTCATAAGTTTGCAAGTCTTTATTTTTCAAATTCAACCAATTTCCTCCATCTAAAAATGTGAATTTTGTGATTTTCCCGTGAAAAAAAACATGCGAAGTACCCTTAAAAACGCCATTTTTTTTAAATAAGGTCCTAATTGTAATTGCCTTGTCAACAGATATTTTTTCATACCCTAATTCTGCAATCTTATTTATTATATCAATATATGCACTATCACCTTTTCTATTTTTTGACTTTAATTTAATATTAACTCCAAAAAAATTGGAATTAATATCTTTGACTTTCTTTTTTTTATTACTTTTCTCCATTTTACTGATTTCTATTATAGATTTAATTACTGAAACTAAGAATTCATTCTATTATAGAAATCAGTATTTATACTAAATCTTAATATCCTAGCTCACTAGTTGAAAATAGGTCCCTTTAAATAATCGCAAATTGTTGCTTTTTGAATATCAAGAATAAAATATAACTGTTGGCATTGAAATTATTAATTATAAATGTTTTAATTCGAAGGCTTATCTATTGAACCGACAATAACTTCTTGCTCCAATTTGCCTTTATATGCTCACCCAATCTTTTAGCTGTATCCAATTTGCTCACTTTGATATACTTCAAGAAAGAGCGTTCAGTTCTATGTCCAGTTATCTTCATTAAATCAATGGTTGGGAAACCTTGTAAATAGTAGTTGGTTGCAAAAGACCTTCGAGCTGTATGACTGGAAACCAAGTCTGCTAAAATATCCTTTGGCCTTGCACTAATTCTACCCACTTCATTAAGTTCTGCCAATTTGCATACATCCTTTATATAGTCATTGAATTTTTGGTTACTAATAGTTTTAGGCAACTTATTCGGTCGGTCGGCATACTTCTCAAATATTTCAATTACTACAGGATTACAAGGTATAATTACAAGCTCCTTTGTTTTTTGAGTAATAGTCTTAATGAAATAGTCTCCGTCTATTTGTATTATATTCTCTGGCTTAATATTGCTAAAGTCTGAAAATCTTAAACCTACCCATGCACCAAATATAAATAGGTCTCTTACTTCATCTAATTTCTTATTGGTAATTTTTAAAGCATATAATTTTGCAAGTTCATCTTCGGTCAAATATACATGTTCAGTATCCTCTTCATTATATGAAAACTTCTTATGCCTAAACTTCATGTTATCCGTGTACTCTAAGTCCACAGCCTCTCCCATAAACACTTTAATGATGGCAATGTCTTTAGCCACAGTATTCACTTTTAATTTCCTTTTATTCTTTAAGTAGTTTACATAAGCATAAAAGAAGTCTAAATCTATTGTATCAAAATCTATTCTAGTTTTTGAATATGCTTGATACTCCTTTAGATGCTTTGCAACAGCAGCGTAATTATCCAAGGTTTCTTTACTCTTATCCTTGCCTTTAAATTTAATCTCTCCATCAATGAATCTTTGAGCAAGGGTAAAAAGAGTAGGTTTATTGGGATCTACTGCATTGTTATGATTCTTGTCTATAAGTAAGTCAAGTGTTCGTTTCAAAATAATTGGGTCGGGAATACCATCCTTTAAAGCTTCTGAATAAGCACGCAAGCATGTTATCTCTAAATTATCAAGCATGTCGTTTAGAGCAAATTTTCCATCATTTGTAGTAGTGAGCTTATACTTTACCCTTTGCTTCTTCTCATTCCAATCTATAGGCTTTACCGACTGGCCAAACTCATACCTTAACCTCCTTTTTTGATAAGCAAAGTCTAATACGATATTTGAAAAGCCATCTTTCCCTTCTGGCTTTAATCTAAAATTGACTTGTGGTTTACGTGGCATGGTTCATTCCCTTTTCGGAAAGGTACGAAATATAATAATATTAGGTGACACTATAGGTGACACTAAAAGTGAATTCCGTTGCTATTTAAAATGATAGTAAAAGTATATTTATATTGATTATCAATGTTTTATTATTTCATTATCATTTAAAATTATAGTTAATATCAATAAGTTCCTGTTCTCCCCCTACAGCAAAAGCCTCTTACGATTGTAAGAGGCTTTTTTATTTTATTCGGCTCAAAATTAAGCTATTTATGAGCCGAATAGGATTACTAATCGGCTCATAAATTATAAACGCTTTAATTGATGCCACTTTAATTGACTAATAATTAATTTACCTTTTTTATCAGCAGCCCTTATCTCAATAATAGTATATGGCTTTGTACTAAAGAACAATTCTGTCATTACTGTTAATCCATTATCAGCAAATAATTCAATGCTTGCTTTGTCTATGATGATATCCAAATTCATTTTTGCTGAAGAAGTAAAACGAGGCGCATAATGTTTTGCAGCAAAGTTGGGATGAAAATTAGTAACGCCAGATTTAGTACGATCCATAAAATATTGACGCGTTGCATGATCATATCCAATGATCAATGTTTCTTTCAAATCATTCGATAAAACAATTTCGAAAGACTTAGCAGTATCTAGATTCAGTTGTAATCTTGAAGGCTTGATACCATACTTTTTTTTAATGATATAAGGTTTTGCAAGTGAAATATTTTTTTCGCGTTCACTACCCCACCATTTTTCTAATCGTTCTACTCTTTCAATAGGTGTAGAAGCTAGTAAAAAAGCATCTGCGCTATCTCCTGTATTCACTAAAGATAAATTTCTTGGGATCGTTAAACCAGAACGCCATTTTTGAGTAGGCACTACTTGTGCATACAGCCAATTACTCATCCAACCAGCCAGAATTTTTTTATCTCCAGTATTGCTCCATGTAACGCCAGCATAATTATCAGCACCATAATCCATCCACTTAGCTGCTCTATCATATGGTTTAAAATAATGGCCATCAAAATCACCTACAAAATATTGTGTGCCTGACCCTTTAGCAGGAGCACCTGGATTCACATTCACAATCAATACCCAATGTTTCTTTCCATTTACATCAAAAGAAACCAAATCTGGACATTCCCAATTCCCATCATGCACACCCATACTTGGGCCTCCAATATCAGATTCCTTTTTCCAATCCCTTAAATTAGGAGAACTATAAAATTCAATATGATCTCCCACTGCTAAAGACATGATCCATCTACTAGTGGGTTCATACCAAAACACTTTAGGATCTCTAAAGTCACGCAAATTAGGCGTTTTAATAACTGGATTACCTCGGTAGGTCTTAAAAGTTTTACCAGCGTTTAAGCTGATAGAAATACTTTGATTTTGAAAATCATCTCTACCTGCTTTCTCACCCTCCATGCTATGTTGCGTATATATGGCCACCAATGGCGCTCTTCTACCTTTTCCAAAACCAGAAGTGTTATTTGAATCAATCACTGCACTACCAGAAAAAATAGTCCCCAAAGCATTCGGATACAAAGCAATCTTTTTATGCTTCCAATGAATTAAATCCTTACTAGTAGCATGTCCCCAATGCATGGGACCCCAAACTGAAGCATTAGGATTGTGCTGGTAGTATAAATGGTATACGCCATTCACATAAATCATCCCATTCGGATCGTTCATCCAACCCGCCTTTGGTGTGAAGTGAAAAGATGGCCTATATAACTTATCTGTCTTGTTGGTAGCAATCTTAATTGGCTGTACAACTTCTTTAGAACTATGCTTTTGAAACAAGCCTTTCCATGAAAATTTCTTGGACTGAGCCAACACATTTGAGCTAATCAAAAGCACAAAAGCAGCAATCAAAAAAGGGCGAATTTGCATAATAATATATCTCCTATTTGTAAACATGAAATTAAGCAAAGAGAGTTATTAATTTCGAATATATTTGATAAATAATTCAAGTAGTATGGCAATTTCAGCATGGGAGCAATCCACTTATTATGCACCAAAAGATGTAGTAATTATTGGATGTGGATTTGTAGGATTATGGACAGCTTATGAGCTGATTAACAAATATCCCAAAATGCAGATCACCATTTTGGAAAGAGGCGTAATTCCTTCTGGTGCCAGCACGCGTAATGCAGGCTTTAGTTGTTTTGGAAGTGTATCTGAACTAATGTACGATGTTGAATTAATGGGTGAAGCTAATATGCTAGAGACTGTGAAGATGCGTTATGATGGATTGCAAAAAATTCAAAGAACCTTTGATAAAAAAACAATTGACTACGATCAATTTGGAGGCTATGAATTATTTGAAAAGAATGGACCTTATGATATTCAACAATTAGACAAGGATATTGCTTATTTGAATAAAATATTAGCTCCGGTTTTAAAAACACCTAAGAAGAACGGAAAGTATTTGCCTATCTATACGAATGAAACTAAAAAAATAAAACAATTGGGTTTTCAAGAAATTGAAGCATTGGCATTTAGCCCATTTGAAGGACAATTGAATTCAGCAAAACTAGTAATAGCATTACAACAAGCAGTGCAATCTAAAGGAGTGCAAATATTATTTAATACAGAAGTAAAGAAATTCAAGTCGCACAAAAAAGGCGTTACCATACAAACAAATTTAGAAGCCCCTTTAGAGACCAAGCAATTACTTATTTGCACCAATGGATTTGCAAAACAATTAATGCCTAGTTTAGATGTAGTGCCTGCAAGGGGTCAAGTATTTATTACAGAACCTATTCCAAATTTAAAATTCAAGGGTACTTTCCATTTTGATGAAGGATTTTATTATTTCCGAAATGTAGGCAACAGATTATTATTAGGGGGTGCAAGAAATAAAGATTTCAAAAACGAAAAAACTTATTCGCTAGAAACCTCTCCCATCATACAAAAAACCTTGGAAGACTTTATGATGAAACGCATCCTTCCAAAGGGATCTAAGAAACCCAAGATCGAATTAAGATGGAGTGGCACCATGGGTATGGGCAAAATCAAAAAGCCAATTATCGAAGAACTACAACCCAATATATTCTGTGCAGTACGCATGAGTGGTATGGGTGTGGCGATTGCACCTATTGTTGCAGAAAGGGCAGTTAAATTAATGATGGGATAGGTTAAAAACTAAACATAAGAAGTGCTTGACTAGCATCCACAACTGGTATATCGCTTTTTTTGAAGCCCTTTTTATCTCTTGTTACAATAAGACTTATTTTGGAATTTGTCTTTGCTGAGATAAATTGTACACCGTCTTCAAAATCGTCAAATCCAATATTAATTGCTTTGTTAATTATATTTTCATCAGTTGCGATGACTGATGTTGTTTTTAATAAATCTTGAAATATTAAAAGACATTTATTATGTGTAATTTTATTAATTCTAAGCAAATAATATATAGTAGTATAAGACTCCGCTGAAATATATATTTTTATTTTATTTTCTTTAGCTAGCCTGTATAATTCAATAGCTGCCAAATCATGTGGGGCTCTAGCTGCGAAAATGTCAATTATAATATTGGTATCTAAATAAATATGCTTCATTTTAATTTATTATACTTTTCTAATAAATACATACCAATTTCTTTTTTATAATCATAGTCTTCTGGCAAACTGATAATTCCTCTATATTTTTCTATTAAACTCATAGTCTTTTTTGATTTTGACTTAATAGGTAGCAATGACTTTGTATTACCAGACACTGCCTTTAAGTAATTCTCTACCAAAGAGGAAAGGCTCTCTTCTTTTTTCTTGGCATATTTTTTTGCGTTATAGATTACTTCATCATCCATAACTAGCGTTAATTTAGTTTTCATTACACGTGTAATTTATATTTCAAATATACGTGTAATATATAATTTATAAAAAATTATTTGACAGTATTTATATCTTAGAGTCCTTTCTAAGTGTATCTTTGCCCCATGGGTCAAAAGAAATTAATCAAGTTTGCGGCAATCAAAGAATACGAGAATGTACTAGAATATCCGCAGGATATGCAGGGAAAATGGAACGCCTTCTTTGAAAACCTTTCTGGTGAGCAAGCAAAGAAACCTTTGGTGGTAGAATTAGCCTGCGGAAGAGGTGAATATGCAGTGGGATTAGGCAGAATGTTTCCTGAACAACATTTTATTGGAATAGATATTAAAGGGAATCGAATTTGGAAAGGTGCAAGTATTGCCAATAAAGAAGGATTAAAAAATATTGC
>JACCDW010881442.1_pt1 | contig 29763 bp, 33 predicted proteins | sample 7449781 | NCBI WGS metagenome assembly JACCDW01 (sample SAMN15323449, study PRJNA562643) | freshwater metagenome | isolation source: river surface water | place: USA:Blue River Watershed | collected 2017-08-18
CTTTAACACCTTCCAAACGGTCTGGAATATTTTCCGTAATCACCAATCCTGCCAAGTTACTGTCATTGTTTTCCATTTCTAAGACTAAGAAGGGATCCATTTCCGAATACAAACACCATTTGGCTAATGGTACAACACCTTCAGGACGTTCCACAAAATCATCATCTTCCTCTTGAATCGTTCGTTTATCATACTCGCCACGCAATAAAGGACGCAAATCACCATTTCCTAAACTTCTCCAAAGAGGTGGAACATCATGTCCTAAGAGCTCCATGACTTGCGAATCATCCGCTTTGCCTACTTGGAAAGTCAAACAGTGACGACTTATCATTTGTAACATACGTTGTTGAATGGTATTACTAATAAAAATAACGGGAATGCCTGGGTTCTTGGGTGTCCATTCACGTAAATACGCTAACAAACTCTGTAATCCCCCTTTTTCACCACTACTGAGTCCGTCAATCTCATCCAAAATCACTCCTAATCCTCCTTGTTCACCTGTTTCCATCATATGTAACACCCCACCACGCTGTAAAAGGGGAAGGATGACTTTACGGAAATTCGCACCACTTCTTGTATGGGATGCGTTGAACTCTCGTACACGTAGATTACGCTGTTGAAATACCCGATAGGCTAAGGTTGTTTTTCCAACACCTGGTGGACCCACAAGAAACACTGCGGGTTTTGTACGATTGTCAAACCATTTTGAAATGCTTTGTTCAATCTGGGGATGTAAACACACTGTCTTTGAAGACATCTATTTCACAACCTACAACGGGTTTAAGGCATTTGGTTGTGTCCTTTGTCACATTATTTAGGGCAAAGGGGCAGCGTTCGCTGTAGCGGAGCTCCCGTCCCAAACACCTTCCCAACGAATAAACTGTCCATTTGTCATTTGAGTGATACTGCGGGTGTCGCGTAAGAAGGCACCGAGTAAAGGCCAACGTTTACTATCTGTATCCATTTTCAAGTTAGTTGCGTTTTTGTTTGCGTTAGGGTTTTTGATCAAGAACGCAGACTGACCTGCTACACCATTAATCGTAAGTTTTTGACCTGTGAAAAAGGGTGTTTGGTCAGGAGCTGTTTTCAAACCATACACATTCGCTGCGTCGTAGCAATACACGTATTTGGTATTGGGGTCAGTCCATGCGACTAAAAAGTCCGGGCACATGTTTACAATCGGAGGCCAAGGCGCTTTAGGATCAGGTGTAGAACCCTTTAACGCTCCCCCTTTGAACCAACGCAAACCGTAAAAGGTGAAAATCAAAATCAACAAGACAATACACATCATCGCAGCAATTTTTTGTTCACGTTTGTATAAGTTACTGACAAACATGCCGCCAACGACAACACATATGACAATATACATAATCAACCAAAAGTCCATTTCTATACTAGGTATTTTTTTTCCTTTCGCATGTTCATGCGAAACTAACCTTTTCAGCCTTATGCGTAGCGAGCGATTTTTGGTGCGTCTGCTACCGAACCAAACGGACGGATTTCCAAATATCCTGTTAAATAAAAGTTTTCATGACCGACAACACCATCCGTTCGCAAACTAAATGGGCCCACCGCCTGGTATTTGCGAAAGGTTCTTGTAGAACTCACTATCGTTTTTCCCATATCTTTGATAATCCCATTTGTAGCCAACAATGACAGATTCTCAGGACCCGCATAAGGAATAAAAGACCCATTGTCATACGTCATAAACTGACCAACAATACTTGAAATGATGATATAATACCCACCACCACTTTGACTGAATCCGTTGCCTGTATAATAACTCATATTTGCTTTCGGTGTAGAAAATAAGATTTTTCAATTTACCGGTTTATAAATAAACCGGTAAATAAAATAGCTTATTTATCAATAAAAGATTTTCCAAAATATCGTTTTAACGATATTTTGGAAAGAAAAAAGCAAAAGAGAAAACCTTTGTATCGTTAGATGAACGACAGTCGTGTCGGTGGAATACATGGAGGCGGTTTCGCACTTCCTTTTACAGCCAATCTTCCAAACAATGGCCGTGTCAACCTCTCAGCTCCTGCGGGTGCGAGTGGAGGTGCCGACGTTCCCGGGTTTGGTTATCAAACAACTTCCGAAAAAAGCTTTCAAAACGACATGCTCCGTGGTAACTGGGAACACACTCCTCTCAGTACCGCCTTTTTCTCCCGTGAAAATCTTCAAACCATCCAAAATAGCATTCGCCGTGAAGTCTTCAACCGTAGTCAGCCAAAGGGATATGTCATCGATGATCAATCCGTCGATGAATTAAAAATCATCATGCGCTCCATTTATCTTCAGTACGCGAGAAACTTGCCCAACAACATTCCTGGCCAAGTCGCTGATTTGAATCAACGTGTCTTGGATTGGTCTGTCCCTCATATCATGTCTGCCGTAGATCATTACGTATATTACTTGAAAGATATTGAATCTATGCCTGTTCCTTTGGCACGTTCTGTCCATATGAGCCGTGCGGGAACAAAATCAATACCGCAAGGACCATTTATGTGATTAGCCTGATTTATCAGGCTAATCAGTATATTATGGTCCTTGATTTCATAAAGGACCATTCATGTAGAAGCAACAACAAAAAATCATTTGTCCTTAATCAACCCCTTTTACTTTTTCTTCGTCACAGTTTTCACAGCACGCTTGTTGTTCGCAGCGGAAGCACAAGCACTTGCGCGGGTTGTCATCATTTTTTGCCACGCTGGTTCAATGTCTGCCAAGTCATTCATCCAGAGTTGTTCCGCAGTTGTTCCTTTGAGAACCGCAACCGCCTCCTTCGCAACCATAACCGCTTTCTCAGCGTCATCCACCGCAGAAGCCTTCACACGATCCATACGAAGACGCAACAGGTAATCCCAAGCATCCACCCCTTTTTCTTCCTCAGAACCACTCAAAGCAGGCAACTCATGTTCCTTCATAATCTCCACAATCTGTTCATCCGTCGCACGACGGAGTTCGATCGTTCCCTCTAGCACACCCCGAATGAAACGCGCTTTCGCATCTGCTTCCACCGCTTCCGCTTCCAAACGATCAATCTCCTTCATACGGCGTTGTTCATACGCAGCCAAACGAGGAGTAAAGAAAGAATCCATGATTTGACCAACATTATCAAACTTCGTAATCTTCATTTCTGGATTGAAACCCACCATGTTGGTCGTTTTGAAGTTCGCAGTCATACGGAAACGCTTTTCGAACTCTTCAGGATACGCTTTGATTTCTTCATAGTACTCTTTTTCAATCGTCAATACAAACTTCACTTCTTCATCCGTATACAAGTCATCAAAGCCTTGGAGAATCAAACGACCACTATCACTGAACGCCTGAGGCATCGTACCACCGACTTGCGCAGATGCCATTTCATCCAAGAACGCTTTGTAATCCTTCGTCCAAACTTCTACAGGAAGTTCTGTGATCGTCACAGTACTCTTCGCATCATCCAAGGTGTACACACCTTTCGTCATCCAAGTGTAATCATCCACCTTTGACACAGTTCCTTTGAATCCATGCCACCAAGGTTTGATAGGAAAGCCATCAAACTCTTTGATTTGGCCCGTCAAACGTTGACGAAGCATGCGTAGGATATCCGTTGGATTGTGTGGAGGAATGTACGTACTAAACCCAGTACCAATCCCCAAGCATCCGTTGATCAAAATCATAGGAAGTACAGGCAAGTAATGTTCAGGTTCCACAATCATACCATCATCATCCAAGTGTTTGAGAATCCCCGCATCTTCTTTGCGGAAAACCTTATCCGTAATCTGTTCCAAATACGTAAAGATATATCGAGGACTGGCTGAATCTTTACCACCCAAGAGACGAGAACCAAACTGTCCATTTGGAACCAAGAGGTTCATGTTGTTCGCACCAACAAAGTTTTGCGCCATACCCACAATCGTACCACAGAGAGAAGCTTCACCATGGTGATAGGCGGCATGTTCTGATACATACCCTGCGAGTTGTGCCACTTTGATTTCGGAACGAAGACCACGTTTGAAACAGCCAAAGAGGATTTTGCGTTGGGATGGTTTCAAACCGTCCATGATGTGGGGAAGAGAACGCAAGTTATCCGCATTACTGAAATGAATGAGTTCATCATGAATGAAACGCGTGTAAGGAATACGAGCTCCTGCGCCAATATTGAGAATGCGTTTGGGGTCATAACCCGCCAACCATTCCTTACGGTCATCTGAACGTTTTTTATTAAACGCAAGCGAAATGGATTCATCAGATTCTCCATCCCAGTCATAGTGGATTTCTGCTAGCTTTTCAAACCACTCACGAGCTTCTTGTTTGGTAGACGTACCAAGACCTTTGTAGTATTTCACATTCCACCCTTTGGCTCCATCTGCTTGTGCCTCTTTCCACGCATCGAACTCCGTTTGGTTGTAAAAGGAGATTGTATCACTGCGACGAGTGGCTTTCAAGAGAGGCGTTGCGAGAGAACAGAGGAAACCCATTTGCATCAACTCAGGCCATTCGGTGTGAAACAAGTTCATCAAGAGACCTTTGATGTGAGATCCATCGTGATCTTGATCCGCCATGACCATCACACGGCCATAACGAAGTTCTTTCTTCGTTTTGTATTTTGTTCCTTGACGAAGACCTAGAATCGCTTTAATCGCAGTGAGTTCTTCGTTTTTGTTAAACTTTTCTTGACTAATATCTTTTACATTCAAGAGTTTACCACGAAGAGGGAATACGCCAAAGCGTTCACGACCCACCACATTCAAACCAGAAATCGCAGACGTCGCAGCTGAATCTCCTTCGGTAAGAATCAAAGTACATTCTTCAGATTTCGCAGTACCTGCCCACAAGGCATCTTCAAGTTTGGGATATCCACGAAGAGTTTTCTTTTTGGCACCATCCGTTTTCTTTGCTTCTTTTGCGGATTTTGCGTCCAACGCAGCTTGGGCTTCTTCCAAGAGACCAGCTTTCATCAACCCATCCACAAGTTTCCCTTCGGATTTGAAACGACTGCCAAACTTGTCCGCCGCAGTGGTCAACGTTTCTTTCGTTTGGGAGTCAAAGGCAGGGTTCACAATCGTTGCGTTCACAAAGAAGACCACGGCGTCGCGGATTTGTCCTGGTTTGACAGGAACTTTTTTCTTCGTGGCAGCTTCGCAAAAGTCATTCAAGACATTGCGAACAACCGTGTCGACGTGTTTACCACCTTTTTTCGTATTGATGCCGTTTACAAAGGAAATCTGGCGACTTCCTTCATCATCACCTGAGGTTTCATCGTCTTCGTACAAAGAACGAGAAAGGATACAGGCAACTTCCCAACGAGGACCACATTGTTCATACACAATCGAGGCACCATCTCTTACAAAGAGTTTGACAAACTTGTCAAAGGTATTGGCTCCAATCACATGACCTTGCCAACTCACTTTCACATCCTTCCCGCAGACAGCCGCAAGTTCCACAGTACGAGTATGAAGAACGGAAATCATATCCTCTTTGGAAAATCCATGGAAACGACTCAAATCAGGTCTGTAGGTGATACGCACATACCCTTTGGCAGATTTGTTGGCACGCACACTTGCTTTTCCACAGGATTTCATATGGTCGGTCCAGGTTTGGCTGTATTTGTGACCAGGCGTTTGGACATCCACGGTAAAGCTGTTGGAAAACACATTGACAAGTTTGGCACCATACCCATTCTTACCACCGACAATCTTCTCTTCTTCCTTGTTGTAGTTTCCTGACGTCAAGAGATGACCAAAGATAAGTTCTGGAACATAGACTTTGTGTTCCGAATGGATTTCAATAGGAATCCCGTCACCATCGTTCTCAACACTCACCTCTAACACACCATCTTTGTCCGACACAGTGATTTCAATGTGCTTCACCGGCGTTTTGTCCTTTTCGAGAGAACGAATACGGGCATCGCGTGCGTTCACCACAAGTTCGTCAAAGAGCTTGTAAAAGCCTGGGTTGAATTTGACTTGCTTGTGGACCATCTTGTTGGAGGATTCATCAAAGATCCAACGCCATTCGTCGTGCGTTTCACAACTACCGACATAGGTGTCTGGAAGTTCCAAGATGTGTTCACGGTGAGAGAGTTTCTTATATGCGTCAGCCATTTGAATAGAATTGGTTTTATCTGCTTAACCCAAGGGTGGGGGATTAATCAATTTTTAATATTTTTTTATTTTCCTTAAGTATAAGATGTCTTCTGTTCTCCGTGGATTTGCTCAAACCCCTTCTCGCACATTTACAGTAGGTGATAATACTGCGAATGGATACACATTCGCTGAAATTCAGCAATATTTTGCCTCCAACAATCCTGAATATGTAGGTAATATTATTTTATTTAACTCTGAACAAGAATTAGGTGATGCTATTTATACTTTAGTAGGTGCTGTTACAAGCATATCAGCTTCAAACTACACTTCAGTTACCGATATGGGTAAAAAGTTATATATTGGTGTAAAAGGAGGACGTAGTGATATTTTTGTTTTCACTTTGTGTAAAATCAATAGTGATAATGCTAATGCTGGCTTAGTCCGTTATTTCAATACTGCTATTAACTATATGTCAGGAGAACTTCAAGTTGCATTAAATGGTAGAGGTGATATTGACATCTTTCGTGGTGGTGCTTAAACTCATCAAACTTCTCTCGCCCTTTAGTAAATGGCAAAGAGAAAGCAAACTCGTAAACAAAAAACCCACAAACGAAAGCAAAAGGGAGGTTTCTATCCTTCTGTCATGGGTGGGATAGCTAACGCAGCCTATTTAGTTGCTCCCGCCATACGCATGTCTTATAAAATGCTGAAGAACAAAAAACGAAAGACACGCAAACAAAAATAGTTTTATGCGGTCATTTGCTTAAAGATAGACTTACTCCGGCCATTAGATGAGTGTGGCCAAGCCTAATGCAAATGGTAACCTGTTTGAAATCCGAACTGTACAAGCCGGCGCTTTCCGAACCTTGATTGAAGCGCTCAAAGAAATCGTGACTGAAGTCAATTTTGAGTTTGATTCCACGGGTATCCGCGTGATGTCCATCGATGAAACGCACACTGTGTTGGTCTATCTGCGTTTACATGCCGATCGTTTTGAAACCTATTATTGCCCTGTAACACATATCTTGGGCGTCAACATGATTTACTTTTTCAAACTGATTAAAACAATGGGAAACAATGACTCTTTAACATTATATCTCCCTGCGTCCAATCAAAACAAGTTGGGTATTCGTATGGAAAACTCTGAAAAATCCACTGTGACTACCTATTACTTGAAACTCTTTGATACCACCATTGAAGATATCAAAGTACCTTCTATCAACTTCTCTAACATTATTCATATGCCGTCTGTGGATTTACAGAAGATTTGTCGCGATATGAATGGGTTGGGTGAGAAGCTTGAAGTCGAAATTACTTCAAGTGGTTCTGATTTGGTATTCCGTTGTGAAGGTGACTTCGCAGAACATGAAACTATCATGTCTGAAAACAACAACACAATGAAGATTCATAAAACGGGTAACAGCAATGAAGTGATTCAAGGTGTTTTCCAACTTCGTCACTTGGTGCTCTTCACCAAATGTACTTCACTCTGCCCAACGATTGAAATGTATTTGAAGAATAACTTGCCATTGATTTTGAAGTACACTGTGGCAAACTTGGGTGAAGTCAAACTTGTGTTAGCAACGATTAAGAATAAGAAGGATAGTCAATAAAAAAAGATAAAGAATATGTTTGTTTATAAAAACACGTTATTCTTTATTTGATTTAACCTAAGCGGGCAACAGTTACACCAGAACCTGCGTGGTCCCATACTTTTACATAGAAGTAACCTTCAGAGTTACCTTCAGATCCTGAAGCAGCTACTTTAGAAACCAAACGATATTTGGCAGTGTGGTAACCAGTAGAGTTCACAACAGTCACAAATTTACCGCAGTCACGCAAGATGGTTCCTGTTAAAAAGTCTGCGCCTCCAGATGTAGCACTAACGTCCGTTGTTGTGATGGTGTCATATTTTGTGGCTGCTGAAAAACGATCAGTTGCAGCAGTGCAAATCAAAAAACCACTATGTGTGTCAACTTGAGAAAAACCAGTAGCAGACATTTTATATTTAACCGCGAGAAAATAATTTTGCCGGTAGGTGGAACAACCTTCGGTAGGTGGAACAACCTTCGGTAAGCGAAGCAACCCTCGGTAGGCGGAATCCACACAACCCCTTTAACATCTAAAAATAAAAATCTCAAAATGAAGTTTTTATTTTAGTTTAGCATAGTTTACATAACTTATACGCGGGCAACATTTACATTGAAAAGACTGTCTTCAGGAGTTGGCCAGTTCAAACTACGATAGTTACTTTCTACCACAACATATCCTACTACACCATCACCACCAGCATCTGGGTTTACAGATTGTTGAACTTTACGAAAAACGATTAAACGAGAGTTGGAAGGAGTTCCAAACACGATTTCTTTACCCAAATCAGTCAATGAACGACGAACTGTAAATTGTGGTTGAGTTTCAGTATTGCCAATATTATTCATAATATTTGTAAAGTTTCCAGAAACAATATATAAACTTTCAGATACCTTATTCACATCACTGGAGTTATCAGCGTACCAAGAATCAATATTTGCTTGGGTGAAATAATAAGCACCAGTTTCACTAGATTGGGCGTTATTTTGAGTTACAATAAATGTACGAGTAATAGGTTGGGCAAAGCCACGAGAGACAGACATTTTATATTCTATACAAAGAAAAAATTTTGCCTTTTGTAAAACCTCTCTAAATCTTTTTTTCCACGTGGGGTTTGTACATCACTTCGCCTTTTGGAATACGCGTATCAAGTTGTTCAATCCCATCTGGCGTATTGAACTTCGTACAGTCGGTATTCCAGATTTGGAGAATATTAAAGTCTCGTCTAGGAGTAATACGAACGCAGTGGATTTTATTTTCAGGAGTTGTTGTTAGTTTGCCCAAAACAGCTGCCAAAATATACTTTTGCATGATATCACCAGCATAGGTACGATCCACACGAAGACTGTAAGCACCACCACGAATATTTCTTGCGTTTTCCATCAGAGGTGGAATACCTTCCATCGTGAGAAAGAATTTACCACGAGTCCAATCTTGTGCCGTAACGGTAGCGAAAAGTTCCGCAAGTTGACGGAATGTTTTCACCGTGGTCACCATCTTATAGGTGTCCATATGCCAACGAGTTTCCTTTGCTGGATGGAAATACAATGTCCATCCACCAGTAGGAAGAGGAGAATCGAGAAGGGTAGAACTTGGAGTCGCCATGATGTTTTACCCTAAATACTTAGTATTCAAAAATCAATTTTAGACCTTTCTTTTATTTTACAAACTCCAACCGGTAAAGGGTCGGTTCGCCAGTTCTCCATGTAGCTGAATGATATGATCATTCGCATCGGAATCCATGACATGAATCTTCATTTCCCCTATTTCTTGAATCGTAAATGACTGTTTCGCAATCATAGACCACAACAAAATCATTTCAGTTAAAGAGGGATTCGCTTGATCTTTCCAATTCACTTCGTGGAATAATGAAGCTACATCGTACATCGTCCCATTGTATTCAAGATGTAAGGATACAATATCAAAACGATGATTGGTTGGTGTTTGAATACGATTTTGACGAGTGAATCGATGATTTGTTGGTGAATAGACTAATATGTTGTCCCGTAAACCTCCCCAATCCCCTTTTACACAAACAGGATGGGTATTGCGACTTAAAAATACATACACATCTTCCTTATGCGCATGTTCAATGGCATGAATACTTTTTACACACCATTCGCATCCTGCGTCCCAAGCATTTGTCACATAGTTGAAGAAAAACAATCCCCATTGAAAACAAAACATTTTTCCCCAACGAATACAATCATCTATCTGTTGTTCAAGTCCAGGCATCTCTTTTTTAAAACAACGATTTTGCCTTTAACTCAAGCGGGTTGGTACAGATTGGTTTTGGAATTGGAGTAGGCGCTGGTCCAGGACAAGGCGCAGGACTTGGAGTTGGTCCAGAGTTACATTGTAAACAGCATCCACGATTACGAATAGAAGTTCCCACAAACCAAATCGTTAACCCAAAGACAATCAGTAAAAGAGCGGGAACAACAAGCACCGCTCCACTGACAGACTCACTCACCAGTTGACACAACGCAAAAAAGATTCCCGTAAAAACTACACCAAAAATCGCATGATTCGGTAAATCATTCCAGTTGTCCAAATATATATCTAAAATAAGAAGTGTCAAAGAAAAAGCTCCTGCGACTAAGGAAGGCCAGCACCCCATCTAACTGTTTTAGAGTTTATATTTGTATAAAAGGTTTCCAAAGTATCGTTTTAACGATATTTTGGAAACTCCCAAACAGTAAATATAAAGTTTATACGTATCGGTTTATACATAAACCAATAGTTTAGACTTTATATTTCAGTACTTTTTGTTTTTGTTCATTCCAAACACCAATAGGATTGTCTGTATCCACTTCACCTTCTTCATTTGCCTCATAGACTTGGTTATCTGGATCGCGGTAATAGGTGACACCTTTGTATTCGAACTCTTCGAGCTCAACACCGTCTTCTTCCTCTTCTTCACCTTCATCTTCTTCCTCTTCCTCTTCTTCTTCAACTTCGTCTTCTTCTTTGACTTCAACAACAGGTTTCTTACTTACTTGTGGTTGTGTATCTTCAAGTTGATCAACTTGTTCTTCATCATCTGAGAAAGGTTCAGAACGAACAGTCAGTGTATCACCTTGAATATTCCAATATCCAATATATTTCTTATTTGGTTCATTGAAAGCGTCGTTGGGATCAAGAAAGGTACGTCCGGTATTTTCTTCGCAGTACACAACATCATCGCCAAACTTGCGAATATCAAAGACCATACCATTCAAGGTCACTTGTTTTGATTTGCTAACTGGCTCAGATACAGTAAGACTGTGAAACACCTCTTTGACATCAGGAGAATCAATAACAGAACTTTGTTCGCTTTCATTCAACTCCAACTTGCTAATCACTTCCATGCCGACAGGTTCAGGGACATTTGTCGATTTGAAGAAAGGAGATTTGTTGGCTTTTACTGGTTCTGCGCCAAGAAGACGTTGAACGATTCGTTCGAGTTCTTCCACACGCTTTTTGAGTTCCGCGATCTCACTTTGGGAACTTGGGTGCTGGGTTGTGCTAAAGACAGTCGCGTCTTTCCACATCACAACATGAATGGGAGTTTCATCGATTGGGAGATTGCCGAAATTCATCTTTTGCTAAACTTCTAGATATTCTCTAAATCAATTTTTTAGATGTATGAAATCCTGCTCCTCGCATCCGAGGTTATTTTATCCGCATATCCCCTATTAATCAAGCTTACGAATACATCTGTGACCTTTCAAGTGGGCTTGCGTATGATAACCTTCACTGCTCTTGCTTTCTTCGTTGCTCATATAACTAATACCCCCTTTCACATTCCCAATCTCCTTTCCAAAGAAACTCTCGCAACTGGTTTGTTGAATCTTCTTCATGTTGGAACCAGTTATACAGCGTTTGATGAACTCACTGCTGGTAATGCGATGGCCCTCTTTTACACGTATCCGGTCATGAATATCATTGGTGCTTCATTAGCGTTTGGTGAAACAATTGAACTTTCCAAACTTCCATGGATTGGATTGGCATTAGGTGGCGCAATCGCTCTTTCACAACCCACAGCAACTAACTGGACTTTACTCGGCGTGATCAGTGCCTTAGTCGCAGCCGCAACAGAAACAGGTATTTATTTATGGTTCCGCAGCAAAGGGGATGACCAAGAGCAACATGGTCCATGGACCAAGATGGGACAAATGTATGGTGGAAGTTTTTTCTTGTGGGCTATTATCATCGCCTTTGGATTGTTGCTTGGATTTACCAATATGAATATCTTCAAGATTTCTGCCAAAGGATTGTCTGGTGTACTTCTCTTCAACTCTCTTGTTGGTTTCTTGGGCTACGCACTCCGCTTTTACATCATTCCAAAAGTCAGTACAGTTGCTTTTAGTGCCTTGAGTTTCTTCGGTGTTGTTTCTGCATACTTGCTTGGTTGGTTGTTCATGGGTGAAACAGCGACGGCAACACAAATCGCCGGCGCAGCCGCTATTATTGCTTCCAATGCCGTTTTACTCCGTAAAGAAGTTGTATAAATAAATAATAAAAAAGTTTTTTTTGAATTGTTTGTAACATTTCAAAAAATATTGATTTGCTATTTATTTACTTATGTTTATCTGCGTAGCTTTCTTGACTTTTTTCTATTATTACGTCTTTGCTTACGAGTCAAGTAACGAGAAGCATTTTGTCTCACCAAAGTTTTTTTCTTGTTTAATGTTTTAGGAATTAAAAAACGAGAGCCATTTTGTCTCGTTAAGCCAGTTGAGCTTGTCGCCGGAATATTGATTAAACGGGATGAATAATCATTGGAACGTTCAAACGTTTTAGGACGGTTTGAAGGAGAGTTCATATACTTATATAAAAGATTTTTTTTAGTTTTTTGGATTGTTACAAATAATTCAAAAAAGCCATCACCAGATTCTTTTTACGGAAAAGAACCAAACCGTATGCCTCCGAAGGGAATCGAACCCTCGACCTTCTCTTTTCATTAAAAACTTACAAGAGAGATGCTCTACCACTGAGCTACGAAGGCAAATGTGGTTGTTATGGGAATCGAACCCATTACCTTTTGTTTTACAGAACAAATGCGCTACCATTGCGCCAAACAACCACCTTTCTCATTGGAATCCAATGAGAAAGGTGGAAAATCTCTACGGGGACTCGAACCCCAAATCTCCCGATTAGAAGTCGGGCGCTTTATCCATTAAGCCATAGAGACACTTTTTACTTATGACAAGGTCCTATCGAGAATCGAACTCGAATCACAGGAGTCAGAATCCTGCGTAATCACCATTATACTATAGGACCAGAGTGCGCCTGTCGAGAATCGAACCCGAGTCTATTCCTTGGAAGGGAATCATTCTACCACTAAAATACAAGCGCATATGGGGAGGCGCAACCGTAAACGACATCTAGAGGATTCGAACCTCTGCTCCCAAAGGGAAGTAGATTTCAAGTCTACCGCGTTAACCCCTCCGCCAAGATGTCATGTGGGCCTCCCACAACCTATAGTCGGAACTTTTCTTTAGGCTAAAAAACGCACTAAAACGTGAACCATTTACTGCCTTTAAAGGCAGTAAATAGCCGACCTTTTAGCTATAATACAACTAAAACGTGACAGCCACTTCTCCTGGACGACCAATACTCAAAATAGAATCCAATGTACTTTCTTTGTCTTTCAATGGTTTACTACGTTTCAAACGTAAAGCACCGCCTTGTTCGCTCCACGCCTTGAAGCGATCCGCAGAAAATCCTCCTGTCAAAGCAGTTTGTGTTATACTATCATAAAAATCAACTGGTTTGGTATCCAACGTGGATAAGATACTGACCATAGGTGGTTGTTGAATATCAATGCGCACCTTTTTCTCATCAATCGCTTGGAAAAACTGTTCTTCACTAAAAGGTCCACCGAAGATTTGAAGAGATTGTGGTGAAGGAGCAGGATAAATGCGAGCACGTGCGCCATACATACGGTGTAAAAGGGAGACTCGTTCCCAACGCACATGGGAATCAATACGTTCTTGAAGTAAATATGCCAACGCACATTCTACACGACTAAAGTTACCATACACCGTATACACTCCACTCTCTTCTTTGACAGGAATGAAATAGGGTTGGGTTGTAAAAGGGAGAGTTGTCCAAAAACAATGAATATTTGTTGAAGCAGGTACTTTGAAGACTTCATTTGGTTTTGAAGCGTAGCAAATCAAAAGCTTCGCAGTCTTTGGTAAGGCCACAACCTCCTTTTTCTCTTCCACAACAGGTTTTTTTGTTTCTTGGCTTACATTTTCTTCAGTAACACCGTCCATAGGGTGGTTTGCGTCGAGTTGTGTACGAATCGCTGCGGGTATTGGTGCCATCTTCCAACCATCCACTTCAACACCCACTTGCGTGCTGTCATTCGCACCTTCTTGATTCACTTCAAAATACATACGAGTTTCATCTTCATACGGTTCAGGTTGAATGGGTGGATTTGGATCATAGCGTAATTCCGCATTGCTTGTAAATTCTACTTCAGAACTTTGAAAAGGCAAATGAACAATCAATGGTTTACGTGGTTCAGGAGTAAATGTTCCTTCAATCCCAGCAGGAGTAACAACGGCTACAACTTGAATCGGCTTTTTCTCTTTTTTCGCTCTGGTCGTCTTGGGTGGCATACTACTTGTCAGAGGGCTGTTCAGCTTTAGATGAGTTAGATATTTTGGAAATATCGTTAACGATAATTTCAAAATATCTAACTAGGATACATTAATGTTCTCCAACTATTTTGGAGAACATTACAAATGAGTTAGATATTTTGAAAAAAACAAAGGGCTAAGGTCATACTTGCTGTTTAAACAGATGGCAATTCTACTGCCGCCCGAAAAGTTACCCCATATATTCCAAATTATGCTCAAATATCCAGAGTCGAGAACCCACATGCTTTTTTTAGGACCTCCTGGTTCGAGTAAAACAACCACTGCCACAAGTTTCGCAACAGCTCTTCATGGAACTGTCACCAATCGTTTCGCAAGTCTCCTTTTTCTCAATTCCAGTGATGAACGTAGCTTGGAAACTATGCGCCAAAAAGTATATCCCTTTGTGGAATCAAGAATGCAAAGTTTATTTTTCCAAGAAGACGAAGCTCCACCCAAAGTGATTATTTTCGACGAAGCCGAAACATTAACAGATCAAGCCCAATGCGCTCTACGTTCCCTTTTACAGCGATCCACAAAAGAAGTTATTCTTATCTTCATTTGTAATTCCTTATCCCACATCCATCCACAAATCCTCAACAAGTTTCTTATCGTTCCTTTTACACCCACCACAAGCAACAATCTTCAAACGATTTTAGGAGATCAAGTTCCTCGTTTGGATTCCTTGTACCGTCGTGGAGATATTCGTTTCTTCAAACAATGTCCCAAAGACAGAAAAATGATTACTGAATTTCTCTTCAAGTTTCTTCACGCACGAAATAAAGAGGAAGTCTATCAACTCGCAACTGCGTCTGGATCTCCTTTTCGTGAACGCATCACATGGTTCCTTTTACTTCAACAATCGATGGGAGAAATATCAACCCGTGAGTTGTCTCTTTGGTCTGCCTTAACAGCGAGTGAAACACAGCCGTATTTGGACGAAGAAGTGACAAAGGAGTTGTTGTGGAAGTTATGGAAGCAGAGGATGAATCTAAAAATTGATTTTAAATCCCCCGCATCTTGTTGAAGCAAAAGAATGGATCCTACACAAATCAAAATCGGCCCTCTCCGTATTTCCACAATGGTCGTAACCGCCCATCTTGGAACGACGATTGATCTTCAACGTCTCTTGGAACTCTTCCATGAACGTGCGATTCCTCTTTCCTATCCTGGTGAAGGTTTCTTGAAAGTCGAATACAAACCTATTTTGACTGTGAAACCTGACGCAACACCCATTGAGGTTCAACGGGCAAAACAACGCGCGAAACAACAAGAAAAAATCGTTGTTGGAACGTGTAGCCGTGACGAACTCACCAAACGCAAAAAATCTAAAAATATCTTCTTCAATCAATCCACATTGGTTGTCCGTCGCCAATATGATAAAGCCACCTCAGGTGATCCTATTTACAAAGAAGTAAATATCAAACTCTTCAAAAATGGCGGTATTCAAATGACAGGAATCCCCTCTGACTCCTTTGCGCAAGAAACTCTTGCTTGGCTTGCTCGTGAACTCTGTACCTTCAGTGAACCTGTTTTGGAAGGAGAACCCAAACCACACCGCTACAGCATTCAACTCATCAATAGTGATTATCAAGTGAATGGCTCAATCAATCGTGAACGTCTTCACTCAATCCTTACCGAAGAATACAATCTCTTCAGTCTCTTTGAATCAACCATTTATCAAGGATGTGATACAAAATACTTTTACAACGAGGCAGCTCCCCCCGAAGCACCTGAAGGAATCTGTCCTTGCGGAAAAACAGTGTGTTTGGGAACAGGTGATGGACGAACTCTAGGACAATGTAAAGAAATCACAATCAGTCCCTTTCACACAGGTAGCGTGATTATCACCGGCGCTCGTCGCTTCGAACAGATTGAAAAGGCATATGTGTTCATCAATAAGATCTTGGTCAAACATTGCCGCGAAGTCATTAAACCTTTCACCGAAAAAGAAAAGGGTAAAAACAAATAAAAGATAAAGAATCGCATCTGCGGATTTTTTTCTATTAAAAGCCAGCTCACTTCCGGCAGAAATGTCAGCCCAACCTCCTGCTACATCATCCTCTAACGCGGCTCCTCAACAAACACAACCAACAACTCCTGCTCAACCACAAATGCTCATCCCTGCGCCTATTGTTCTCGTCCAAGCTGCCAAACTAGCCATTAAAGAAGATAAACCCATTTTACTCGACTACTACGCCGATAGTTTGAACCAAAAGGCATTTCTTGTAACTATCAAAGAAACCAAAGAAAAAGTGTTGTTGAAATCCAAAGTGGAATATACGAGTAACATTACAAACACTTATAAAATTACAACTGGACAAGGTGATGCTTTTAATGCTTTTGATTATTTAGTAACAACTCAAAATTCAATTTATATCATCAGTGGTAAAATCACACAACGTGCTGCTCCCCAGAACTACTTACAAGACCGTGACGAGGAATAAAGCATTCGTAAATAAATCATCAGAATGAACCAAGAGTTGGTAGATCCTGAAGATTTATCGGCATACTCCGTGAAAGAGTTGAAACAGTTGTTAGAAATCAACAAACAAACCCTTGATTATTACAATAAGTTACTAGAAGATACTAAACTTTCTGAAGATGAACGCAGAGCCTTAACTTTGTGTAAACAGCAAATTGAAGCGGATATGGAAAGTGTTAACTACGAAATAAAAAAACGTGAACATGAAGAAAACTAAGGTTTTCCAAATTATCGGTTTATAAATAAACCGATAAGTAAAAAACCTTATTTTTCCTGCTAAGGAGTTTCCAAAATATCGTTAAAACGATATTTTGGAAACTTTTAAAGAAAACTAAAAATGAATCCACTTTTACACTTTTTATAAGTAAAACCCAATGGATAAATATTTAATCCGTAATACACCACAAGACACACAAGTAAACAAACACCAAAGCACATTGGAGATACTCAATGACGAACCCCTTTTACCCCTTCCCAAACCTTTTGTTCTTGGTGTGCTAGGAACTTCTGAAAATGTCTTTTGGAATCGTGAAACACTCACGGAACAAGTCATGTATCCAGTCATAGGAGAACAAGAACGTATTCCGACACGTATCTTGCTTCCTAGTGAAGGTGCCACTTCCCTTTTACTCGAAAGTTGGGCAAGTCGTCAAGATATTTTAACAACCGCGTATGAAGCTGATTGGGCAAAACTTGGAAAACGCGCACGCGCTCTTCGCGATGCTCGTATTATCAAAGAATCAACCCACCTCTTACTCTTTCTCAATGAACGCTCGGATGCCTATGAAAAAATAGCTATCCGAGAGGTTAAAAAAGGTAAAGTTGTTTATTGTGTTGACGCAAAAACTCACGAACTCACTGAATACACATAAGGCTTTCCATATATTCTGGAAAACCTTCGAATACACCGTTTAGGCAACAACCATATTTGCTTTTCCGCTTTCTTCACTTTGTTTTCCGAGAAGAGCACGGTCACATATAATGTAATAGAACATCATCATAACACCGGGTATTGCGGTTACAATCACCGCTTGAAGAGCCATGAAAACTCCAGCAGAACCCATCTTTTTCATACTAAATAAAGTACCGACCATAGCCACCAAACTTATGGCAAAAATAACCGCGTAAACAACAAAAAATACGTAAAAAAAGTTACATACGGATTCGCTAGAAATCTGTTTCATCCACTGGGGTTCCATTCTATAGAGACCATTCTTTTTTTCTTTCAAAAAGTAGAATGGTCTGTATGTCTCGTAAAAACCGTCGCAACAGTCGCAAAAACTATCGCAAAGCAAGCCGCAAAGCTAGTCGTAAAAACTACCGCAAAGCTAGTCGCAAAGCTAGTCGTAAAAACTATCGCAAAGCTAGTCGTAAAAACTATCGCAAAAACTCCCGTCGTAATGAATATGAAAATTCATTGATGATGGGCGGTAAATACGATCCTATGGAAATCTCTTTGGACCAAGGTCGTGAATATAATGATATTCATAAAAACCAACACGGCGGCGGTGCCTTGAGTGGTGCCCCGGTGGATTATGAAATGCGCTTGGACCCTGCTCTTGTTCCTTCCTCTCGCACAGGTCCTTTGGATGCGGCCATCGCCGAAATCCAAGGCATGAGTGATTTTGCTCCTTCCGCACAAACCGGTGGTCGTCGTCATCGTAAATCTCGTAAAGGTCGCAAAGCTTCCAAAAAATCCCGTAAAGCTTCTCGTAAATCAAAGAAAAGCCGTAAAACTCGTCGCATGCGCGGTGGAGCGTTAGCGGGCGCTCCTTACAACAGCCCCAGTATGCTCTTGAGTCCTTTCCAAGCTGCCAAAGCGGGTACTGCTGATTTTTCAAACCCACTTTTGAAGTACTAAATAAATATACTTTGAAGAATCGCTTTGTGTGATTCTAAAGCTTTCTTTTCTGCTTCGTTGGCGATGACAGTAATCATCACCAACAAATCTCCTCCAGGCATACCCATCCCTTTAACACGAATCGTTTCACAACTTTGGATTCCTTGTGGAATATCCACATTCAAGTTAGTCTGTCCTGGATGACTTTGAATCACTCTTTGACATCCAAGTAAGGCATCTTTTAATGAAATCGTAAAACGTGCGCGTAAGTTATTTCCTTCACGTTCTACATCCAACTCTTCATCTGCTGCCACAAAACGAAACACCAAATCACCAGGTTTTTCATATTCGACATCATCCGAACACATTCCCTTACATGTAAAACAATCATTTATTGAAGCACCTGGTTTTACTTCCACTTCAACAGTTTTTTGTTGATTCACCAGTCCCTTTGACTCACATCCAGTACAACTCGTTCCACGCAAACGTCCTTCGCTGTGACAAGTTGAACAAGGGCCACGATTAATCGCCATCATACCAGGACCCATTTGTATCATTGATTCTGTATAACCACTTCCTTTACAACCATCGCATGTTTTCCAGTTCATACAGCCATCCCCATGACAAATATCACAAAAGACTTGGCGATTCAGATTTATAGAAATCTTTTTACCGTGATAAAAGTCGTGAAGATTTAATGGAAGTTCGTGGGTTTTATTTGGGCCAATAGGTTTTTTGACTTTGCGACGTGGTCCACCTTGACGTCCACCGCCAAACATATTTCCAAACAAATCACCAATATCCACATTCATGTGAAAGCCACCAGGACCAAAGCCAAAGGGCATTCCACCAAATGGATGTCCAACACCTCCTCCACCACCCTCTTGCGTATTTCCCGTTAGATCATACATTTGTCGTTTTTCAGGATCGGATAAAATCTCATTTGCTCTGTTCACTTTCTTAAATATTTCCTCATTTCCTCCTTTGTCAGGATGGTGAATGCGTGAAAGATCTTTATAGGCGCGACGGATCTCATCCCCACTCGCATTTCGTTCCAGCCCAAGAACTTTATACAGATCCTCTTCACCAGACATTACTAATCAACCCTCCTCTTACACGGTTTAGGCTTATAGCGGAGAAAGAGCAGCAGAGCAGATGGCATTTCAAAGCCGCCTATTTGGACAAGACGCAATATTTCAACAAATCCGCGAATCATTCCATGAAATCCCTCACCTCTTTATCACCGGCCCACCAGGTTCTGGCAAAACCACCTTCTTAGAAGATTTCATACAACTCTGTAAAAAAGAAGCTCCCTTTCGCGTTGAATCTGTTTTGTGGTTAAGTTCTGAAAAAGACCGTGGCATTCATACGATTCGTGATAAAGTTAATGATTTCTGTAAACGTAGCCATAAGGCTCCCAATATGCTTCGTTGGATTCTTGTGGATGATGCCGATACACTTCCATTGATTTCACAACAAGCCTTACGAAGACCTATGGAACAGTTTTCCCATTTAACACGTTTTATCTTTGCCAGTCGTCACACCAATCATTTGATTGAACCTCTCCGAAGTCGCTGTCTTCATCTCGAGTTAGAACCCATATCCCCCTTTGACGCCCTTCCCTTATACATGAAACAGTACGAAATACCCGAATCTAACACAAAACAACTCTTTGACTTTTGTGTAAAAAACTTTATTACAATCAATGAAATGAAATCTATTTTACGTCTCTTCGCAAGTTATGTTAAAGAGGGGTTTGATTCCACAACAACCTTTAAAAAACTAGAATGTTTGCTTCCTGTCAGTAACAAATACATGACCGAACTTATACAATCATTGGGTGAACGAAATGAACCAAAGATTCGCGAGGCAATCACAAACTTATTTTTGAGTGGTTATTTACTTGATGATATTTTATTGGGGATTGAAAAAGGGATTAGTATATATCCAAGTACAGATCCTGATATTCGTTTTCGAATCTTACAATTCACCATGCTTGGTTGGATATCAATACAACAAGGCAAGGAACATTGGTTGGATACGATGGATATTTTAGGAACCACTTTGAATCAATGCGTCTAAACAAATCAACCCACATAAGAATAAATGCCCAAGATGTTTCGCGAACAACCTCCTGTAGAGATTCTTACACAACTTCTACAGGCGTGTGGACTTCAACATATCCATGATACATCCTGGTTTCAAAAAGAACAAATCAATCTCGAATCATTTCTCGCAGTCATTCCGCTTCTTGAACCCTATTATATTCCATGTAAAGCTGAAGAGTATCTTCACAAAACAATTTCGCAAAATAACTGTATTACCATTTTACGACAGATTCTTCGCACATACAATATATCCATTGTGTCCAAAGAACTTACACGCAACCATGAAAAAACATTATGGTATCAAATCCAGTTATCCAAAACATCCCCTCTTACACAGGAACAGGGAGAGGTTTTAATCGAGTTTAATTGATTTTTCTAACAAGTAACGTAAGACAATATCAGAACTCATGATTTGATCTTCTGAAGAACGTAAAATCCATCCAAAGTGACGACGATTCAACATATCTTCATAAGGAAATGGAATGTACACAGCGGATTCAGGAACGGCAAATGGAATACGACCTTCCGTTCCCGCGGCTAATAAATCTTCAAGTTCAAGGTTTTTGTTGGTACGTGGATCACGACCCAACTCTTCCTTGTAACGAATATCCACCTTATATCCATTGGTTAAATCCACCCAATCCGATTTGGCATCCCCACGCACTTGACGACCGCCTAACTGATAATTCAAACGTTCACGACAACGTTTCTCCCATTCCACAAACACAGGATGTTCCGCTTGAGGAGACCACAAGGCACGAAATCCGGGAACAGGTGAACCATACATAGGTGTTGTATCTTGTCCAAAAGCAACAATACTATCCTTTGGCAAATCTCCAAACCCTTTCAAACAAATCACGGAAGGTGATAACCACAACCCTCCATACTTGGCTAACACTGCCGCACGAATCCAATCTTCTTCTGGTTGTGTGATACGCGCTTTTGGATTTTGAAGAGTAACAGGAAGTTTATCATATCCTCCCATAAGTTCTGCCACTCCATTCAATCCCCCTATAACTTCCACACGGTACTTGCCCTTATTTTTATCAACAATGGTTTTGTAAAAGGTGTTTAACACAGGAATGTTGATCACACGACTTTGACGAGTTCCAAAATCATACCAAATGCGACTATTGACATCGGAATCATTATAGAACAACCAAATCACCGGCAAACCCATACCCAACTTTAACGATTCAGGTGTGATTTCTGTGCCTGTGAACTTGGGAATATATTTAGAAGCCACAAAGCCAGCGACAACAACAAGTCCTATTCCTAGTAAGATTTGTTCTTGTTTCATTCTGCTTAGAACACTTTTATTTATTGGTAATCACTAAACGTTTCATTCGTTCAAAGTAATCATTCTCTGCTACGGATTGTTGTGCCATGCGTAACTTTCGTTGTTCTTCCATTCGCGCTTGCGCTGCTTCTGCTGCGCGTAATGATTCCATCTCATGGTCGGTAAGAGGTGGTGGGGCGGCTTTGCGTTGCTGACTCATTTGTTCAAATGATCGATTCTCCACAGTGACTCCAACTGTTTCATGACTAAAGGTATTATATTCTGTATATGCCTTCTTCAAATCTGTAAAGGCCATCTTTCCTTCATGAGGAGCTACCGTAAAATCCTCTTTGGCACCTCTTCCTAACTCTGTCGCACCCATACGACTTGCCAACGACATTTCTTGAACAACTAGCGAGTTCACTGGACCTTTGGAACGACCTTTTGCTTCATCTTCAAAAGCACGGTTGAAGACATCACGATTAAACTTGCCACTAAAGGAAGGTCCGTTGGTTATACTCTCACTTCCTTTCAACCAATCACCATACCCTGTTTCTTCAGGATCGGGAATTCTTGTTTCTTCAAACATCTTGTTAAAAGCATTCAAATCCAACTTGTTTGGGTTCAATGAAACTGGTTCCACATGCTTCCAACGATCTGCTTCAGATGAACGATTTGTCTTCAAATCACTTGGAGCTTCCACCTTACCCTCTTTGGCTCTTCCTCCATGAATACGTTGTATGATTTCTCCCAAATAGGCATAGGCTCGTGTCACCGCTTCAAACTCCTTTTCAGAACCTCCTTTGTCTGGATGCGCACGTACCACAGCTTTTTTATAGGCAGATTTCAACAACGCTTCCGTCAAGGCAACTTCTTCCTCTAATCCTAAAATATTCAAACAAGCAGTAAAATAATTCAATGCCTTTTCATTTCCCTTTTGACTGCTTGTAATGGATTTTGAAGTTTGAAGCAAGGCAACTGCGCTTGGTCGTTGCTGGTTGGCTTGTTGCGGATTGCGGTTGCTTTGGATTTGGGGTTGAAGATTATTTGAAGAATAACTTTGTTCTGCTTCCCCTGGCAACCTTGGTGGAGTTTCGCCACTTTGAACAATCTGTACATATCGAAGCAAATGACCATATACACCTGTTTGTTTCGCGCTGTATGCATGTTCGGGAGAACTCAATAACGTTTGAATCATTTGTCCCTTTTGTATTGGTGATTGAATCTGTAAAAGGTTTTGATAGATGCGAATATGCGGTTCTGGTATACTCAAATGTTGTCCCATCTTACTGTTTATTGTTCTTGAGAATTGCGCGAATGCGTTCTACGCGCAGTGGTGGAATCAACGCTTCACATTCCCACAACCATTTCCGACCGAATGAAAAAAATCCGTAGGACACCGGCCAAAACTGTGGAAGTTTCGCAGGCAATCCCTTTAAATCCGACTGACGAATCAACCCCCAACTCTCCTCTGGCAACACCATCGCAAGTTGTTCCTGGGGCTTAGGAGATTTCTCCGAACTTTGTTCCAATACATCCCACCCTTTAAGATTTGCTCGACCCAAATCACTCCACAAAGGTGGAATCCACGCAGGAAACATCCAGCTCATATTCACCTTTTTTCCCATATAATAATCTAAAACCCACTGACAACCATACACGTACTCTTTACACATTCGTTGTACAAACTCTTGTGTATATCCTTGTGGATGAATGAAAGACCAATAAATATGTCTCCAATCCTTTCGTAAAGAACCATTTTCTGTGTAAAAGACTTGTTCCACATTCCATTCCAAAGGTAACCCTTCCTCCTCTTTCATCCCCTTTAACACTCCCCGCCCTGCTTGTTCACGTTTCTTTTCCATCATATGAACAAACTTATCTAGTTCATCGGCAGACCACTTCATACAAATCTCCTGAAACACCTTCACATCCATCTTACCTTCTTGATTCACCAAACGAGTTCCTGATTTTATCTCTCTCATGACATAATCATGTCCATCATCACCCAACTTGTGTGTTAAACTGTGTGGTAGAAAGTCATTTCCCATCAAGGACATCAAACCAATATAATTCAACGTTTGTTCCAACCCTTTTACACCCAAACGTTCTTGGAACTCCGCAAGATTCATACATTGATACTCTTGAAGTTCTCCTGGTGGTGGTTGTGCGATTCCTCCGCCTCCAAACTCTTGCTTTTCACGAATGAGCCAAAGAGGAAGTTTTAGCTCTTGACTCACCAACATCGTTAACAAAATCAAATCGGCATCTAAACCATACACCAATACATCCCCTTTTGCTTTCAGATTATCTTCACGCAACCATTGAAGAATCTTGTGTTCTCCTTCGCCTGGTTCATGGACATCACTCACTTCCCAGTTTCGATACTCCGAAGCGAGTTTCTTCAAGGCAACCCCGAGTTTATCCATAAACTCCGTTCCAGGTGTGATCGCATTACTATCCCACCCTTTTGCTCCATCCTTACGCAACCACGCTGATTTGAAACGACGAACCCGTTGCTGTCTGATTTTTGCCATAGGAACAACTCCATCCACCGCCAAAAAGACTTGCTTGGGACGACCCGATACAGTATACACCTCTTTGACAGTTCGACAGACTTCATGTAAAAGGGCTTGTTCCCAGCTTTCCTGGGTTTCTTCCGACCATACCGGCATGGAAGGCGCACGAAGACAGCGATAAATCAAACAATTGAAATCAAAACATAATGCTTTTACATTACTTGGTGGAGTTTTTTGAATACAACCTGGAAACCTTTGTAAAATACGACGAAAATAGGAAGGGATACCCATCTTGTTATATGTCAGAATCATTCCCACTTTAGACAACAGATGGCGTGGGAACAGTTCAAAGAGTATGTCTTGATTCCATTTGATACACAACTTTTATCAATCGCACCTGAAGTTGGCCACTTGGCTCCTGTAATACTTACTATAGGAACTGCCTTTGTTTCCCTTATTACACTCAACTACCCACTCTTCATGTTTTCAGCAGGTGCTGTGGAAGCGCATTTATTATACAATGTTGCGAAAGTGATTAGTGATTACTTTATAACACCAATACTTGGCATTTCACAACCCCGATCCATAGATGATGAAAACAAATGTCGCAGTTATTTCCAATCCATGACATCCTCCCGATTCAACTGGTTTATGGAACGTGGTGTGAAAAATACATTTCCAAACCAACCCCTATATTGGATTACTTTTGCTTCCGCTTATTTGATTCAAAGCATGAAGTATTTCTCTGAAGAAGCTTCTGAGCTAGGTCCACAATACAGTAACCGTACGTATTTAGCAGTTCTTGGTGCCTGTATGTTTATTGCCTTATATGCCATTTATCTCATTATGTATGGTTGCGATGGTATATTTACGATTTTAGCCACGATTGCGATTGGAGTTCTAGTGGGTTTGTTGATTAGTTTTCAGAACAATTTATTATTTGGAAAACCCGCAGTGAATGTCTTCTTTATTCCCCCTTTAGCACGTCGCACTGGAATGGATTATGTATGTGTTTCTTCAACACCATCTTAAAAGATGAAGTGATTTCGCAACACCATCCTAGATGAAATGATGTTTCTACTACCCATCCTAGATTAGATGGAGTTTATTCAACAGTCGCAAAATTTGATTACCGACGCATTCATAACACTCCCCCTTTTACTCATAGGATTTACCTTTTTCTTTGGCACATTGACATCCAATATTGGCATGTTGTATTTATTTTTGGGTCATTTGTTGGTTGTTCCTGCTGCTTCGTTTTTGGAAAATGAAGAAGGTCGCCCCTGGATGAAAGATGGCGAAGTGAAAATTGAAAAAATTATAAAATATATTATTAGTCTTATTACAGTTTTTACTGTTACTTATGTACCTGGTACATCAGAAGATGGATTGACATTGGCAAAATACATCTTGTTTCCCATTCTAGGTCTTGCGCATATCTTGTGGATGAACTTTCGTCCTTTTGCTCCGAATACACTTCCTAACTGCGCAGTCATTCCTGGATTATCTGAGAAAGATACTATTTACAATCATCCAAGTTCTTGGTTAAATCATGTAACATTTTTTGTAAGTTATGTTTTCGCAAATGCGTTAAGTATTTTTAATCAACCAACTCCTTCTTTAGCACAAAGTAGTGATCCAAACCAAAACGCAGACCGTCAAACCAAACTCGATACTCGTGTGCGTAATCGTAAATGGATTTCCACAACCATCATGATTTGTATTGCGGTTGTGTTTGCCGTTTTACTCCTTTTCCGTTTCATGAAAACTCCTTGTGAAAGTGGATTTGTAAGAAGTTTGTTACCTATTTTCTTAACTGGTTCTCTTGGATTTTCTTGGTTTGGAGTTGTGTATGAAAATTGTGGTGTGCGTCCTGCGGATGTTCTTGGAATCGTTCAAGGATTGATAAGCCCTGAACTGATTGATAATCCTATTGTATGTGTTGGTTCTTAAGGAGTAAATGTGATTTGTGTAGGATTCAAACTATATCCACTGTCATTGACAGCTTGAACTTGAACTTTGTATGTATATCCTGTTTCAAACGGATACACATACGCAGACGTTGTATAGGGCCAAAAAGAAAGTTTTATATCTTTTTCTGGAACTGCCACATCGTTTGAATACGCATAGGCAGAAACAACTTGATGTTTAATGGGTGAACCACCATCATTCAGTGTGGGTGTCCATGTAATATTCGCACCCACACTTCCATTCAATGTTCCACTCAACCCTGTTACATTTCCTGGTTGAACTCCCGTTGTTACTGTTTCCCATGTGTTTGAACCAACTGATAAATCACCAACTTTTGTTGTGATTGTAAACGTATACGCTGTGGCAGTTGACAAGTTTGTTAAATAGGCAACTCCTGATGACGCAGAAAACGTGTTTGAGTAAGAAGGGGTTGGGCAAGTAATCGTATACCCTGTTACTGCCGGTCCTGGAAAGGAGGGAGGATCCCACCAAAGTTTTATGTAGTTTCCCCCAATAAGTGGACGAGGTGTTATCACCGCATTGGAATACACATAAGGTTGAACAGAATTCGTTGTCGCAGTTGCGCTAAAACCATTTTCATTATGCGCAGCTACATCAAACGTATACGCAGTTCCATTTGTTAAGCCACCAAACACAAATGACGTTACACTTCCATTTGACGTGTTGGAACTAACACTTCCTGGATTGCGGGTAATACGATAATAATCAATCGCAGCTCCACCATCATCACTTGAGGCAACCCAAGTGATTGTGGCTTCACCTGTTCCTGCCACGGCAGAGACAGATGTTGGTGGTGTTGGAACACTTTCTGTTGTCACAGACAACTGCTCAGAGTTATCACTTTCTCCTACAGCATTCACTGCGCGAAGTTTGATTTCATACGTTGTTCCTAAGGAAAGTCCTGTGATTGTCACTGGACTTGTTGTAACACTAGGTGAAAAAGGGGAGAATGAACTACCATTATTGATGGAATATTTATAATTTGTGATTGGCAAACCACCATCTGCTTCTGCCGTGAAACCTATAACAAGATTTACACCTTGGTTATCTAACACAGATAAATCTGTTGGCGCATCAGGAACTCTTGCGGGTATAACAGGATCTGAAGCTACAGACGCAGGACCGTAGTTAATTTCAGTCGTAGCCTCAACGGTAAATGTGTAAGATGTTCCATTTGTCAAGTCTGTAAATAAAAAGGATGTGGTAGGCGCATTCACAAATGCAGTTATGACATTTGTTTCTTCAACAAAGGCACGCACTCTGTATTGTTGAATAGCATTACCTCCAGTATCTGTTGGAGCACTCCAAGATACATTTATTTGGGTATCTCCACGAGTTCCAGTTGGTTTTGCTGGCGCGCCTGGTACTGTCGCAGGAGTGACTTGATTGGAAGGTTCAGAAAGTTCTCCATATTCAATAACATTTTTTGCTTTTACTTTAAAAACATAGATACTGCCATTTGTTAACTCTGTATATGTATAGGATGTTACATCTGCTATTTCACGTGAAGAAATAAATGTGAGTGTATCTCCATCGTATACTTCAATTGTATAATTTGTAATCGCACTTCCTCCGTTAGAAGGTGCCTGCCAAGAAACAAATGCCTCGCCATTACCACGAGTCGCATTTACATTGAGTGGCGCATTGGGAACAGTTGCGGGTGTAATAGGGATAGAATAACTAGAGGACTCGCCAAATCCAAAACTATTTTCCGCAGTCACAGTAAACTGATAGGGAGTTCCGTTATCTAACCCTGTATATACATAAGTTGTTCCATCGCTATTTGTATCTATATAAGCAACTCCAGGAACGATTGTAATACGATAGTTTGTAATATCTGCGCCATTTGAAGAGGGCGCAGTCCAGTTTAGAGTAACACTTCCATTTCCTGGAACAGCACTTGTAATCGAAGGTGTTCCAGGTGGTCCTGCGGGTATAACAATACCTGACAAGTTAGACTCTAAACTGTCTCCTTCACTATTGTATGCCTGTACCGTAAACTTATACTCAGTTCCATTTGTTAAACTACCAAATATGTACTCTTTTAACCAAACAAACCCAATATCATCTGTACGAACAAGAACAAGACTTGAAATGCTATACAAATAGGCTGACACTTTGTAACCAAGAATAGGTTGGCCTCCATCATAATCCGGATCTAACCAACTCACTGTGACTTCTTGATTACCAGGAGTTCCTTGAACATTTGTGGGTGGATCAGGCACAGTTGTAGGAGCAGCTGGCGCAAGACTCACATAGTCATCACTAATTGGACCTTCGCCAATGAAGTTTGTTGCGGAAACTTTGAATGTATATGTAACACCATTTGTTAAACCAGCGTAAATATAGGATGTTCCTGTACCAACTGAAAATTCTGAACCATTCAGACTTGAATCGATATATGAATACACTGTGTAACCTGTAATAGTAGAACCACCATCGCTTGCTGGAGGAGTCCAGGAAACAGTAATTTGTTCATTTCCTGATGTTCCATCAATATTGGTTGGTTTTCCTGGGACAGTAATTGGTTTTTGAACTACTGTAAAAAGTGAATTTATATTTAACTTTCTAAATGTATTCTCAAACCGTGTAAATTCTATATATGGCGAACTATTTTCAAATACCATAATTTGATCTCCAAATGAGTCATAAATAAGAGAATAGTTATTACCTATAGGTATTTCAGCACTATTTGTGATTGTCAATGGATAAGTCTGTGCTCCAATATTGGAATAAGGTGCTGTTCCTTCAACTTGTGTGAAGTTCACACGAACTGCATCCAATGTAAAATAAGATGTAAGATCATTTTGATTATAATAACGGCTCAAAGAGCCTTTTTCATAAATAGCATCTGGCGGTGCAGAATCTGGCGGTGCAGGTACAATCACATAATGAATTCGTATGATGTTATTTGTGGCATCATATTGTAAAACTGCATCAGAAAATCCTGGAATAGTATAATTTTCATTTTCTGTAAGATAAATTGGAAATGTCAACCCTTCAAGAGTAGAATAGGGTGGATAGTTAAGTGTTCCTTTGTTAAAGTTTGACAAACGAATACTAAACAGTTCTGGTTCACTCATTTCTATAATACCGGGTTAGTTTTTTATGAAGTTGGCAATATTAAATTTTCAACATAGTTTGTGACAAAGTTGGAAAGATTGGTTGCGCCAATCAACTGACCTGAACTTACAGAAAGAAGAGCCTGCGCAAAAATCAAATCGGTCCCTGTAACACTAAA
>JACCDW010600530.1_pt1 | contig 29749 bp, 32 predicted proteins | sample 7449781 | NCBI WGS metagenome assembly JACCDW01 (sample SAMN15323449, study PRJNA562643) | freshwater metagenome | isolation source: river surface water | place: USA:Blue River Watershed | collected 2017-08-18
CCTTGTACGAGGAAGTCACGCCCACGCGGCGGCGCAACGCGAAGAACGGCTCACTCGAGCGCATCTTCGAGGCCGGCATGGAGGAGTATAAAAAAGCCCGCGTTTCTTTCACGGGCAAAGATATCGATACCGGCGCGCTGCTCGACGGCGCGCGACGCGCGATGCGTGCGGCTTACCAGCGCGAGATGGATGCGCTTGAATCTCACCTCGCCTTTCTGGCGTCGGTCGGTTCGGTGTCTCCGTATGTCGGCCTGTTCGGCACCGTCTGGGGCATCATGAATGCCTTCCGCGGTCTGGCCAACGTGCAGCAGGCGACGCTGGCCGCAGTCGCGCCCGGCATTGCCGAGGCACTGGTCGCCACCGCGATCGGTTTGTTCGCTGCAATACCTGCCGTCGTTGCGTACAACCGGTACTCGCATGATATCGACCGTATCGCGATTCGCTTCGAGAGCTTCATCGAAGAATTTCTGAACATCCTGCAAAGGCAGTCACGCTGACCATGGCACAAGGCTCCTCCATGCGCGGCGGCCGCGGCCGCAAGTTCAAGTCCGACATCAATGTCGTTCCTTACATTGACGTGATGCTGGTACTGCTAGTGATCTTCATGGTGGTAGCGCCCATGGTGCCGCCCACCGAGATCAAGCTGCCAAAGGCGGGGCAATCCACGCAACCACCGACGGAATACATTGAGGTCGAGCTGCAGGCCGATGGCGCAGCCCGCCTCGGCATTCACGGACAGAAATTCACTCAGGTAAAAAGCCGCTCGCAACTGGCTGACGAACTTGCGTCGCTGAGCCAGAAACATCCTGCACTGCCACTGATGATCTCAGCAGATAAAGACATCAAGTACGACGAAGTGGTGCAGACCATTACCGTGGCCAACAAGTCCGGCATCGCGCGCGTCGGACTCGCCACCCGTTGATCCTGCCTTGAATACGAACGCTGCTCCGTACCGGGTTCCGACCGAGCCGGGTCGCTGGCGCGCGTTTGCGCTGGCGATGCTGATGCATCTGCTGCTGCTCGTCTTCCTGTGGGTCGGCGTTTCCTGGCAAAACACGGTGCCGGTATCGATTGAGGCAGAAATCTGGAGTCCGCAGCTACGCGTGGCGGCGCCGCCGGCGCCGGAACCGGAACCCGCACCCGATCCGAAGCCGGTCATCACACCACCGAAGCCGCAACCCGCGCCTGAGCCGCAGGCGAAGATGCCGGATCCCGATATCGCGCTTGAAAAAGAGAAGCAGCGCAAGCAGGCGCTGGAAAAGAAGCTGGCAGAAGAAAAGCGAAAAGAAAAAGAGCAGGAGAAAGAAAAACAGCGGCTCGCTGAAGCGCAGGAGAAAAAGAAACTGGCCGAGCTCGAAAAAAAGAAACAGCTCGAGGACCAGAAGCGCAAACAGGAAGAGGCAGCAGAGGCACAGCGTGACAAGGTCCGTCGCGATAACAATCTGAAGCGCCTGCAGGCGCTGGCTGGCGAAGGCACGCCGACCAGTACCGGCGATGCGGAACGCTCGTCGGGACCAAAAACTGACGCCAACTATCTGGGCAAGATCGCAGGCCGCATTAAGAGCAACACCCGCTTCGCCAACACCGACGCCATTCCCGGAAATCCGACCGTGGAGTACGAGCTCGAACTTCTTCCGGATGGCAGCGTGAAAGAGATTAAAATAACGCGCGCTTCGGGTTATGCGGCCTACGATGAAGCGGTCAAGCGCGCGATCTATCTGTCTGCGCCTTTTCCGCCTGATCCCTCCAGCGGCAGGGTTCCTTCGTCGATCGCCGCAAGGCAGCGTCTGAAAGAAAACTGATGACAGCATCGACCATGAAAAGATCTTTCCTCAAGACAATCGCGCTCGGCGGCGCGGCGGCCTGCTTTTTTCCGCTGCTGTCCGCGCACGCGCAATTGCGGGTGGAGATCTCCGGCGTCGGCGCGAATCAGATTCCGATCGCCATTGGCCAATTCTTGGACGATCCGGCCAGTGACAATCAGGTCACGTCTATCATCAAGGCTGACCTGCAGCGCAGCGGCTTGTTCCGCGTGATCTCGTCGAATGACCTGACCGGCGAAAGCGGCAATGTCGATGACGCGCGATGGAAGGCGCTGGGCGCCGATGCGCTGGTCGGCGGCAGGTTGCGCCGCGTCGACGGCCGCGTCGAGCTGCGCTACCGGCTGCGCGACACGACTAAGGGCGCGGACCTCGCCGCTTCTGCGCTGACGGTCAATCCGCAATTCATCCGTCTCGCCGCGCACCGTATTGCCGACGATATCTTCGAGAAGCTGACCGGCATCCGCGGCCCGTTCGCGACCCGGATTGCCTATGTCGCCAAGAGCGGCAGCGAGTACCGTCTTGAAGTGGCCGACTCCGACGGCGAGAACGCGTTCACCGCCTTCCGTGACACCGAGCCGGTCATCTCGCCGGTCTGGTCGCCGGATGGCACCCGGCTGGCCTATGTGTCGTTCAACACGAAAAAACCAGTGGTCTACGTGCAGGAACTGGCGACCCGACGCCGGATCGCGGTCGCGAATTTCAAAGGTAGCAACTCCGCGCCCGCATGGTCACCCGACGGACGCCGGCTGGCGATCGCACTTTCACGCGACGGACTCACGCAGGTGTATCTGATCAATGCCGACGGCGGCGATCTGAGGCGGCTGACCAATAGCGGCGCCATCGACACCGAGCCCTGCTTCTCTCCGGATGGCCAGTTCATCTATTTCACGAGCGACCGCAGTGGCGGTCCGCAGATCTACCGCATGAACGTCGATGGCGGCGATGTGCGTCGCATCAGCTTTAACGGCAACTACAACATCAGCCCCGCGATTTCGCCGGACGGTAAAATGCTGAGTTACATTTCGCGCCGTGACGGCCGGTTCCAGGTATATGTTCTTGAACTGGCAACAGCGCAGGAATTACGTTTGTCCGACGGGCCCCGCGACGAATCGCCGAGCTTCGCGCCGAACAGCCGTTATATTTTGTATGCGAGCGAGACCGGCGGGCAAGGCAACCTGTCCGTGGTCGCGGTCGATGGCAGCACCCGTTACACACTCAGCGCGAAGGCATCGGCAATCCGCGAGCCGGCGTGGGGACCGTTTACGAAGTAGAACGACGGCGAGGGGGCCGTCGAAGAAGTGGCACGACGATTTGCTTAACCAACCAGGGAGAAAACCATGAGTGGAATTAAAACCACCGCCAGCATCGCAGCCCTCGTGCTGCTCGCAGCCTGCTCTACTGTAAAGCTTGACGCCAAGGCAGCACCGGTCGAAGACCGTAATGCCAGCGCATCAGCGCCGACGTCGTCCAATGCCGATACCGGCGCAGTCGGATCGGGCGTCATTGATCCGCTAAACGATCCGAGCAGCATTCTCGCCAAGCGCAGCGTCTATTTTGATTTCGACAGCTACACCGTGAAGAATGAGTACAACGCGGTCGTTGAGGCCCATGGAAAATACCTCGCCGGTCATCCGGAGCGCAAGGTGATCATCCAGGGCAATACCGATGAACGTGGCGGCAGCGAGTACAACCTTGCACTCGGCCAGAAGCGTGCGGAAGCCGTGCGTCGCGCACTGGCCCTCGCCGGCGCGAAGGACTCGCAGATGGAAGCGGTCTCGTTCGGCAAGGAGAAGCCCAAGGCACAGGGCAGCACCGAAGCCGCGTGGGCGGAAAATCGTCGCGCCGACCTCGCCTACTGATCCCTGATCGATGAAATCCTCTTTCAGAGACCTGAGCGCCGCCGCGATGGCGGCGCTTTTCATTCTGGCGCCGATGAGTTCGCATGCGCTGTTCGAAGATGCAGACGCGCGTCGCTCGCTGCTGGATCTGCGCAAGCAGGTCAATGAGATCACCGCTCGGATCGATGCCAAACTCGAACCACTGATCGCGCGTGTCGACGGCAAGGCAGATACCAAGAGCATCATGGATCTCGCCAGCGAGATCGAGAAGCTGAGGCAGGAGCTTGCCAACCTCCGCGGCCAGATCGAGATCGCGTCGAATGACATCGCCAACGCACAAAGGCGTCAGAAGGACTTCTACCTCGACCTTGACCAGCGTCTGCGTAACATCGAGCAGAAGCAAGCGGCCGCCGAGAAGGCCGCGACCGAGGTGAAGGCGCCTGAAGTTCCCGAGCCGCCCTCCGAGCAGAAGACTTTCGATACCGCGCTCGCGCAGTTCAAGGCACAAGACTATCGCGCGGCCGTGCAAACTTTTTCGGACTTCCTGAAGCGCTTTCCGGAATCGGCCAATCTGCCGCAGGCCTATTTCTGGTTGGGCTCCAGCCATTACGCATTGCAGGATTGCGTGAGCGCGATCCCGTCGTTCCAGACCGTGGTTGCACGCTTTCCGGCAAGTCCGCGAGCACCGGATGCAATGCTGAGCCTCGCCGAGTGCCAGAACGATATGAAGGACAAGGCAGCTGCGCGTCAGACGCTCAACAACCTGATCAAGAAATTCCCGGCCAGCGGCGCGGCGAAAACAGGCAAACAGAGACTGGGCGAGATCAAATGATTCATTGCCGTCATCCGCACTTGTCGTGATGGCATGGGTCCAATCGCCAACCTGACGCGCTAGGGCTCAAGCACGAAGCACATGTTGGCGTTTGACAAAACTTTCTCGATTTGCGTATAATTTCGGTCTTTCGGGTCGTTAGCTCAGTTGGTAGAGCAGCGGACTTTTAATCCGTTGGTCGCAGGTTCGAGTCCCGCACGACCTACCAGAAAAAATCAAGGGCCTGCATGAGTGATCATCCAGGCCCTTGTTCATTTCTAAGCCTATCCCAGCGCTGCAGCATAGCGCGCCCATGCCGCGACGCAATCTACAGCCAACCCAAACAAAGCGCCACATCAACTGACTAGAATTGTCGTTTCTATCCGTATAAACAACATTGCTGAAGGAAACTCACATGGCAAGATCCATATTGGATGAAATTCACATCCACTCAGCAATAAGGCAAACGGTATCTGAACATTTTCGTAACACTGTTCAAGAAGTACAAACCATGATCAGCCAACATCGTATCGTGGTGGTCGGGATGTCAGGTAACTTCGTCGTTTCGAAAGCACGGAAACTGCTGAAAGAAAAAAATCTAGAGTTTAAATACCTGGAGTACGGCAGCTACTTCAATCAATGGCGCCGCCGTACCTCGCTAAAAATGTGGACAGGCTGGGCAACCTTCCCCATGGTGTTTGTGGACGGGACGCTTATTGGCGGCTATCGAGATCTGAAAGCATTGGACGATTCGGGTGAGTTAAGGCGAATGCTTGTTTCCGGTGGGAGCTAAGAGCTGACTTACCAGAAATATCAAAGGCTTGGATGAGTGATCATCCAAGCCTTTGTTCATTTTCGCAGCCGCTTCAGCGGCCTGCCTCGTTCAATCGACAGCAAGGCGTACCGCCGCAGACAGCACGAACTGGTCAACTAGGAATTGCAACGCTGCGGGCGGCCTAAGGAGAAGGTCTGTTAGAACTCGTCAAGTTGAACACTTCGTCAGAACGATATCGCCAATCTAAGCCAAGTCGACTTTTAGCTCGACCTGACCAAATAGCAGGCACTCAATCCCCCACAATTCGCCGATACTTGCGAACAGCCTTGGAAACATCATCGATATAAGTGACACCATCGCGCGAAAACTCGAAACGTGCACTCTTGTAGCTCGCCTTGACGATACCATTTTCTTCTTTTAACGAAAATTCGCGCATACGCGGCAAGACCATGTCCGCGTAAGGCGCCGCGGCATCACGAGTGACTTTATAGCTCTGCCCATCGGTGCTCATACTGAAAAAATTTCCGTAGCCATAGTTGAATGTCGTTGCCGTAAGCCGATAATTACCAAAGTTAGCATTGGTAAGCATCTTGCCGTCCTGCGACTTATGGACTACCCAGGTTACGCCACCATCGCGAATCACATAGCGCCCGGAGATAGCTGGTGGCTTCAGCGTTATCTCTCCATCGGTCCACTCGATCAGCTCGTAGCTACCCTCGATTAGACTGCGAGGATCGGCAGCGGCGGGCCAAGGCGCTGACAACACTGCACAAAACAACAGTGACAAAGTCCATCGACGCATGGAAAATTCTCCAGTTAATTGATTGTTTTGTTACTTGTCATTTCGGACAAATCTGCCAGAGACCTACCCGGCTTCCTGCACTCTCAGCGAGCGATACCAGAGTCAGGCCACGCTGAATCTGCCATTCACCCACTCACCCTTTTTCGCTGGCCGCCCATCGGCATAGGTCTCGACGCCCGAGCCGTGCTTTACGCCATCGACGAATTCGCCCTTGTAGCGATCGCCGCTGTGGTGCAAATAAACGCCCTCACCATGCGGCTGGCCATTGCGGACCTGACCCTTGTATTTGCTACCGCTGGCAAAGGTCAGCATGCCCTCCCCGTCAAGTTTGTCTTGATCGAAGTCTCCGGCATAGATGTCGCCGTTGGCGAAGGTGAAGGTGCCCTTACCATGTTGCCTGTCCTGCTCGTAACGGCCCGTGTACTTGTCGCCGTTGGCGTAAAAGTAACTGCCCTTGCCGTGATACTTGCCGTGCTCGAACTGACCTTCATAGCGGTCGCCGTTGGCATGAATAAATGTGCCGAGTCCGTGATACTGGTTGTCCTGAAATTCGCCGACATAGCGGTCGCCATTTGAAAACACCAGGGTACCGACGCCTATATATTCCTCACCCAGGGTTTCACCGATATAGCAATCGCCGTTCGGGTAATGAATCGTCGCCATGGTTTCTGTCCGTCGGATGGGTTGCGAATGAAAAGCTGCGAACGAGTTGATGCGCGATCAGGTTTGCGGAACGGCGACGTCTTTACGCCTTACCGACAACATTGCGCCGACCACTGCCCATACTACCGCCGCTACCGGCACGCTTTGCAATCCGAATTCGGCATCCAATACGGCGCCACCGGTCCATGCACCGAGTGCATTACCGATATTGAACGCGCCGATATTCATGATCGACACCAGATTCGGCGCTTCATGACCGCGTTTCATCACATTCACCTGCAAGGCAGGTACCAGTGCGAAGGTCACGCATCCCCACAGGAACAGCAGAATTTCCGTCGGGATCATCATCGTCGCGAAAACGGATAACAGTAGTGAAGCTGCTGCAATCGCCGCAAAACCACCTACCAGTGTCGCCTGCAATCGCTTATCCGCAAAGCGGCCACCGATCACATTACCGATGGTCAGACCGACGCCGATGAGGAACAGACTGGCCGTAACGCCGCGCGGCAACAGGCCCGTCAGATCCTCAAGGAAAGGTGCGATGTAGGTAAACGTGGTGAACATGGCCGCAGAAAACGCCACCGTCATCGCGAAGGCCCGCCAGACTTCGCTATGCCTCAATACGGTCATTTCGCTGCGCAGCGTCTCGCGCTCACCCTGCGCATCCTCAGGCAGCGAGATCATCAGACCGGCCAGCGCCAGCACACCGATCATGCTGACGGCCCAGAAAGTCATGCGCCAGCCGAACTCCTGACCGAGCGCGGTGCCGAGCGGAACGCCCAGAATATTGGCCAGTGTCAGGCCAGTGAACATGATCGCAATCGCCGACGCGCGACGGTCTGCCGGCACCACGCTGGTGGCCACGACCGAACCAATACCGAAGAAGGCGCCATGGCACAGCGCAGTGACCACACGCGCCAGCATCAGCAAGCCATAGGACGCCGCCAGCGCGCACAACACATTGCCGAGGATGAAGATCATCATCAGCAGCCGTAAGGCCTGGCGGCGCTCCAGCCGCGCGGTCGCGACGGCCATCAACGGTGCGCCGACAGCCACGCTCAAGGCATAGCCGGTCACGAGCCAGCCGGCCATCGGGATGGTCACGCTCAGGTCACGCGCGACATCGGGCAAGAGGCCCATGATCACGAATTCCGTCGTGCCGATGGCGAACGCCGACAGCGAAAGGACAATCAGGGCGAGTGACATTCAGAACCTCTGCAGTGGTGACGGGTCAGCTGCTATCGCAGCGGCTGATGGCGACATCGGATTGTGGCACAGCAGGCCTAAAGCCCGCCATGCTGATGAGCGTTCACGATGCGCGTCGGGTTACTGCCGTGGCGATAGCAGCGCCGCTGGACAGCCGTCCACGCTCAAGCTCGGCCAGCATGATGGCCTGAAGCGTCGGGTTCACCACGCCGGCAGTATCTGCGAAGCGCTCGACCCAGTCGAAGAAATCGATACGCTGCTTCGCATCCCACGATGGCGGCGCAAAGGCACCGGCCAGATTGCGCACGCTGGCGACCAGCTGTGCCAGCTTCAGCAGCCTTGCTTTGCGCGACAGGTGGGGCGCGATGGTGATGCGCAGTGCTTTGCGCGTGACTTTAGATAGGCGGGGATTATCGGTTACCTCGGCGATGATGTAGGCGACCTCGCTGCCGAACACACTGGCTATGTCCGTCTCGCTGACATCCGCCACCTGCAGCATGTCGTGCAGCATCGCCGCCGTCAGCAGGAAAGGATCAGACTCGCCGGCTTCCTGCAGCAGCAGCGACACATCGGCCGGATGGAGAATGCAATGCATACCGATTTCCGGCACGGGCGCGTCGGTCGCACCATGCTGCCTGCGGAAATCCAGTGCCCTCTGCAGCAGCGGCGAGCTTCTGCCCGCCTCGCCATTCGGGTTGCTGACCGCCATTCTGCTTGCCTGTTTCGCAATCGCTGAGATTTCCATTCCCGGATCATAGCTGGTCTATGATGATGTCAGACAATTCGCCCCGTAACGTCTGTGAGAAACATGAGTCAGGTTCGCCCCACCACCGTTAAACGCTATTTGAAACGCCCTATCGTTCGCCTGCGCGCTATTTCCTGGCGTGACCTGCTGACCGTGCTGATGCCGGTGCTGGTGCTGACGCTCGCGCTCGGCTGGCTGACAGTGAAGCTGATACGACCGGCACCGCCAAGCCGACTGGTGATTTTGTCTGGTCCGGAGGACAGCAGTTATTACACGAGCGCGCAGCGCTATAAGAAGCTGATCGAGGCGCATGGCATCAAGGTCGAGGTTCGCACCAGCGACGGCTCAGTCGATAACCTGACGACGCTGCTCGACAAAAAGCAGACGGCGGATGTCGGCTTCGTGCAGACCGGGCTGGCCGATGACGATAAGGCACCCGGGCTGGTATCGCTCGGTACGATCTATGTGCAGCCGGTGATGGTGTTTTACCGAGGGCCGGCGAATATCGAGCGGCTCACGCAGCTCAGGGGCCGGCGCATTGCGATCGGACCGGACGGCAGTGGCACGGCCGCGGTGGCACTGAAGATGTTCGAAGAGAACGGCATGAGCAGGAAGGACGCGAAGCTGCTCGAGATCGACGGCGATGACGCGATCGCGGCACTGCTGGCACGCAAAGTCGATGCGGTTGTCGCCACCGGCGAGCAGGTGCGCGGCAAGAAGGTGCGCGAGCTGATGCGTCAGCCCGGTATCCGCCTGATGAACTTCCGTCAGGCGGATGGCTATCTGCGCCGGCTGAAATTCCTGTCCCGACTGGTCGCGCCCGAGGGCAGCTTCGACCTCGGTCGCAATCTGCCGCCACACGACACCGAGCTGGTCGGCACGCCGGTCGAGCTGATTGCGCGTGAGGGACTGCACCCGGCGATCTCGGACTTGCTGATCGCCGCCGCACGCGATGTGCACGGCAAGCCCGGCATGTACCGCAAGGCCGGCGAATACCCGGCTGCGATCGAGCATGATATTCCGCTCAGCGAGGAGGCCCGGCGTTATTACACCTCCGGCTCGCCGTTCCTGTACAAACGGCTGCCCTTCTGGCTCGCCAGTCTGGTTGACCGTATCCTGATTCTGGTGCTGCCGCTGCTGATCGTTGTGGTGCCGGCATCTCGGATGGTGGCACCGCTGTACCAGTGGCGCATGCGTTCGCGCATCTATCGCTGGTATGGCGCGCTGATGACGCTGGAACGGGAGATGCTGGTGCAACCCGGTCTGGACGAGCGCCAGGATATCCGTCGCCGGCTGGAAGGTATCGAACAATCCGTCAACGCACTGCAGTTACCGCTGGCCTTTGCCGACCAGCTGTATGTGCTGCGCGAGCATATCGCGATGGTACGCGCGCGCTTTGATGCATTGCCGGTCGGCGCAGCGAACCCGTCGTCTGCCGTCGGCTGAAGCCGGCGCCGATCACACCGGCAGGACTAGGTCCTCACGCCGATTGGTGGCACAATTTAGCCCCTCAGGACGAATTGGTCCGCCAGCACTCCCGCTCGGCGGCCGCCATCGCCACCCGTATCGATAGCAAGGCATGAAGAGAGAAGACATAGCGGATGTCCCGGAAGAGCCGGGCAACCTGAAAGACCGACTGCACGAGCACCTGAGGCACGAGGTGTATTGCAAACTCGGCGTATCGAAAATCCACGGCGTGGGCGTGTTCGCACTGCGCGACATACCAAAAGGAACGAAGCCGCTCAAGAGCATGGTCACGCACAAGGAGAAGAAATTCTCCCGCACCGAGATCAAGGATGTGCCGGGCAGCGTGCGCAAGCATCTGGCGGATTTCTGCCTGGTCGAGGGAGGCCGCGTGTTCGTACCCCAAATCGGCATGAATGCGGTGAATATCTCGACTTACCTGAATCACTCCAAGACGCCGAATCTGTTTTTCAATAAGGAAGAGGTATTGGAAACCCTGCGTGACGTGCAGCGCGGCGAAGAGATGACGATCGATTATGACCTCAGCTTCGGCGAAGAGCACGTATTCGGCGACCCCGAACTCTCCGCCGGCGAGGACTGATACCCGGGCCACATATGACGACGGGGGCTTGCGCCCCCGTCGTCTCAACACCCGTTAGTCAACTCAAAACAGCTCAGGCAGCGCAGTCCTTCAGCGCGGCCTCGTCACGATAAATCCGGTTCAGGTCTTCCGGCTTGAAGTCGATCTTCAGCGGCGAGGTCGGATCGGTCGCCAGCGGATGCTCGGGATCGACCAGCGCCATCGCATAGATGGGCTCGTAGTCGGTCACGAACAGCGACTTGTAGCCGTAATCATCCACCGGACCCAGGTTGTACCAGCGCAGCCCGTGTTTGGCTGCCCAGCGGGACGCCAGCAGGCAAGCATAATTACCCGGCGACTTGTTCTTGAAATCGCGGTTCCACTGACAGAAGCTGCCGTAGAGCTGGTCATACTTGGGCAGCACGATGGAAACGTCCGTCAGCACCAGCGTGCCGTCCGGCGCGTGCATCTGCAGCACCAGCACGTCGAGGTCGCGCACATAGTCGATGAAGCCCTCGACCTCGAGGTCATCGATCCAGTACTTCTCGAAATGGTCACCGCCAAGCTCGATCATGTCGTCGAAATCCAGGTCGGCGCCGGGGATGACGTGCTCCGAGTAAGTAAACTCCTTGTACTGCTTGTCAAACTCGCGGAATTTCCTTGCTCGGCGCTCGTCGCTCCAGAAAGCCTCGGAAGCGGTGTCGACCATGCCGTACTTGTCGTTGATGGGCACCCCGAAACGGCTGTCCGGCGGAATTGCATAAACGACAAACGGACGCGGTGCCTTCGCGATCATTTCTTCATTGACCTCGATATACGGGCACAGCGCATCCCAACGGGATGTGTAGTACTTGATCTCTTCGTGAAAGCTTTCAACGACGAGATTCTCGGCCGTCCAGCTCTGATGACCGATGTGATGGACCTCCGGGTCCTCGGCGCGTTTAGCGCGCCTGGACTGGTCCAGATGGATCAATGAACCATTCATGGTTACCCCTCCTTCGCAATACGTGGGACCGGCAGGCGTTTCAGATCGAAATAATCCGAATCAATCTCGAAATTGCCTTTCAGGAAAGCCGCGTCCGATTTTTCCAGCCTGGCGAATTCTTGTTTACACGCTGCCAGGTGTCTCGACGCCTCGCTGTGCTGGTCTTTCAGTTGCCGGACATATTCCGGCATCAGCGGGCAATCGGTGTCGTAGTAAATTTTGCGGGCGCCGGGATCATAGGACAACGGGTACAGCTTGCAGCTGAACGGCTTGTCATCTCCGAGCGTACAGCCGGAGGATCCCAGGTGGGTGCATTGAGTCTCGATGCAGATGCTGCCGAAGCGACGCTTTTCCTTCTTGGTCAGCGATATCTCGAGAGACGGGTAACCCTCCTCGATATAGCAGCATCGACGACATTCTGCGCAGTGATCAAATGGCATGCGCAATCCTGTCGGAGTTACGTTCCATTAGCGGCATAGGCTGCAACCGGTTCGCGTCAGATCAGTCAAATGAGCTTCGAATGATCGATTCACGCCGGCATGAATAGTGATTATTCCCGTAAGATAAACAATCTTCACGAAAATGTCACAAGTTATTTTCTGTCAGCCTCAATATTTCGCTTCGCGCGTCAGTTTGCAAAATAAGAAAATCAACGTCCAGATGAGTAGCGGAACACAAAAAAACCGATGAAGTTTCGCGTGTGATTACTCGATTTCGATTCGATCCCGCTCGTCGAAGATGCCGATGTAGCCCACGAAAGCAGCGAAATACGCTGATTCGGAACCGGCATCCCTATCGTGATGAACGTTGCTTCTGCCCGGTCCCTCAGGTCGATCTCTGCACTACCAAGTCTCAGAGTCGCTTTTCGATTGTCCTGACCACCAGCTGACCATTCTGTTTATCAGGAATGAAACGCACTTTGTCGCCAACACTCAGCGACGCCAGCATCGCCGGATCAAGCACACGAAAAACCATAGTCATCGCTGCCATGCTGAACTTTCGGATCGGCTCATGGCGCAGCGTCAGCTTCTCGTTGTCGATATCGATCTTCCTGACCTCCGCATTCACATACTCGTCGACGCTGGCGGCGTCCGGTGTCGCAGCTTCATGATCATGATGCGCCGCCAGGACGGGGGCTGCCGACAGGATTAGCGCCAGCAGCAGGGACAGTGTGATGTTCGTTTTCATTCAGGGTCTCCTTGGCCTTAGTGATGACCGTCGTGGCCATTATTGGAATGGGGCTTGCGTGCTTTGAGTACTTTCGTATCTGCGGCGCGCTCTGCCGGCATGGCCGGTGCGCCGGCGGATGATGATGTCGCCGCCTCGGGCAGGTCTCCCCGCCATTCCCAGGCAACCGTGCCCGGAGGATGGCGGTACCAGCCCGGATCGGTATAGTCGCCAGGCCTCTGCTCCTTGCGTACCTTAATCACCGTGAACATGCCGCCCATCGCGACGCTGCCGAAGGGTCCCTGCCCGGTCATCATCGGCAGGGTGTTTTCGGGTAAGGGCATGTCCATCTCCGCCATATCGTTCATGCCTTTGTCCCCCATCACCATGTAATCCGGTACCAGCTGATTGATCTTTTCGGCGATGCCGCGCTGATCGACACCAATCATGGTCGGTACGTTGTGTCCCATCGTGCCCATCGTGTGATGCGATTTATGGCAGTGCAGCGACCAGTCACCGGGCTCGGTCGCATCGAACTCCAGCGCGCGCATTTGTCCCACGCCAATGTCGGCGGTCACTTCAGGCCAGCGCGATGCCGGCGGGGTCCAGCCACCATCGGTGCCCGTGACGACAAACTCATGGCCGTGCATGTGGATGGGATGGTTGGTCATGGTCAGATTGCCAATGCGCAGTCGTACCCGGTCGCCCAGTCGGACCTTCAGCGAATCGATACCGGGAAATACGCGGCTGTTAAAGCCCCACAAATTGAATTCGGTCATCGTATTGACCTTCGGCGTTGCGCTGCCCGGCTCGACATCGAAGCTGTTGAGCAGGAAGACGAAATCACGGTCGACGCGCATGAAATCCGGATTTTTCGGATGCGTGACCCAGAAGCCATACATGCCCATCGCCATCTGCACCATCTCGTCCGCATGCGGGTGATACATGAAGGTGCCGGCGCGGCGTGCGATGAATTCATAGACGAAGGTCTTGCCAACCGGGATCGCTGGTTGCGTGAGCCCGGCAACCCCATCCATGCCATTCGGCAGCCGCTGCCCGTGCCAGTGCACGCTGTGCGGCTCGGGCAGGCGATTCGTCACGAAGATGCGCAGACGATCGCCCTCGACCACTTCGATGGTCGGCCCCGGCGACTGACCGTTATATCCCCACAGATTCACCTTCATCCCTGGCGCGAACTCGCGCACCACAGGCTCGGCGACCAGATGGAATTCCTTCACGCCGTTATTCATTCTCCAGGGCAGCGACCAGCCATTCAATGTGACCACCGGATGGAAAGGCCGCCCGGTCGACGGCAAGGGCGGCGGCACCGTGTGCGGCCCGGCCGCCACTGCCAGCTCGGGCAGGGATGCTGCCGCCACACGGCTCACCAGCCCGGTACCAAGCGCGGCAACGCCGGCGTTCATCAGGAAATCTCTGCGAGAGACCATCGGTGACTCCTTCGGTTAATGCGCTGCGCCGGTCGGCAACGGCGATGACGTGGACACAGATGAGGAAACGGCGGTGGGTGCGCCGCCATGAATCGCGAACTGAAGCTCGCTGTCGGCCATCCAGAAATCACGCTGCGCATCAATCGATGCACTGACACTCGTGATCTGGGCGCGTGCATCACTGAGTAACTCGAACACACTGGCCAGCATTCCGTTGTAACGCAACAGCATTTCATCCGACATTCGCTTTCGGAGCGGCACGATCTCGTCACGGTAGCGGCGAGCAAACTCGTACTGTGTACTGCGCAGCGAGTTTGCCTCGCGCACCTGCGATTGCGCACGCAGCGCGATATCCGCCGCGCGCTGCAGTGATCCCATGTAGGTCGCCTCCGCGCGGCGGACCCGCGCCTGCCCCCAATCGAACAGGGGTAGAGACAGCTCGATCTCATAACCGTCGGCACGTGGCACGCCGGTGGCACTGCGGTTCTGGTAGCCGAGCTCGAGCACATTCACGAAGCGCGTCGTCCGGGTCAGGCCCAGGGATCTCGCAGTGAATTCGGTATCCAGTGTGGCGGCTTTCACGTCCAGACGCTGCTGCATCGCGAGGCTTTCGATATCCTTCGGTGCCACCAGTTGCTCTGGCAGCACGGGTAAGCGATCAGGCAGAATGAAAGTCTGCCGCGGCTCCGACAAACCCAGCGCGCGGCTCAGCGCCTCGCGCTTGACCAGCCGTTGATGCCGCGCCTGCAGCAGCTGCGCATGGACCTCGGCATGGAAGACCTGCTCGCGCGCCTCGTCGAGCTTGCTCCAGTTACCGGCCCGGGCCATCTGCTGCGCGAGTTCAGCGCCGGCTTGCGCGGCCAGTGCCGCCTGCTCGAAAAAGGCCAGTGTCTGCTGCGCCGCGACCGCATCGAACCACGCGCGGCGTGCATCTGCGGCCAGCCGCACAACCAGCAGCGCGGCCTGCAGCTGCGTCTGCTCGAAGCGACGCTGTTCGATCGACTTACGCAATGGCAGCGTCATCAGACCACCCAGATCGAATAGCACCGCGCGATCGGTCTCCCTGTCACCGGAAGCGCCGATGCGACCCACCGACAGACGCGGATTACGCAGCATGCCGGCTTGTGCCAGATCCGCATCCGCAATGCCGAGCTCAGCCAGCGCCACCTGGATGCGCGGATTGTTCAGCAGCGCGACCTGCAAGGCCGTATCTGCCGTCAGCGGCTGCGCGAGTAAGGCATCGACGCGCGAGCGTGTATCGGCATCTGCCCTGGCAACAGGCTGTCCGGTACGCTGCAATGAGAGCTGACTGACACGGGTAACTCCGCCGTCAGGAGATACGCTTGCACATCCGGCGAGCACAGCCGTCAGCAATGCTGACAGCCACAGGGGGGTTCGGTTGATCATAGATTTCCTCGCGAACTGATCAGACACGCCGGCATCGGCAGGCGCGCAGCAACGCCGCAGCTCCCGCTGCGAACGGACAATCAGGCGAGGAAACGAGGGGGCCGCTCGGGCGCTTCGGTGATGAAGAGCACAGCCGGCAGGCTGTGACGGCGGTAGGCAACCCTGGCGATCGCCGGGTCGATACATGAGGGGTTCACTGACGGTGGCGCCGATGCGCCGAGCAGACAGCACTTGGCAAGGTCGTGACACGCGACCTTGACCTGCTGGGGCGACGCTGTCCTTGCGGATTTGCCGGACTTCTTGTTTGGTAGCTTGTGTTGATGCGCATGCGCACCGTGCTGGTGCGGAACACCAATCGCATGAGCCAGCTGCATTGGCGCCACGGGCTGTTGCGCTCTGGCCTGCGTCGCGTGCGCGGCCGACATTACTGCGGAGCGCGCGACGGTAGCACCGGCCTGCAAAGGCAGAAGCAGGCACAGCAATGACGCAATGACGATGCGGGTGAGCGATCTCATAGCAGCCATTAACCCATAATTCAGAGTGAGTTGCAAGCTTGCACCAGTCTCACCGGGTCAAGCGGTCCGACCTGTCACGCGGCACGACGAGTGCTTTACTCCACAGTGAATTCCAGACTCTGGCGGGAGCAAAACAGCGTATTGATGTAGTACATGTCGAAGCGTGTGCCGTTCTCAGCGCTGGCACGCAAACGGATGCTGTGACGCCCGACGATATCGCCCTCCTCGTCACGTACCGCCAGCTTCAGGCGGCCGCGGAAAGGCTTCGCGCTCTTGTTCACCAAAATGCCGCCGATGTTGTAGTCGACGCAGAACGCGCGCTTGATGACGATATCCGGGTTATTGGTTTCCAGCGTCTCATAGCCCGCCATGCCAGGTAAGGGCGCGAGCAGCGATAGCAGCAGCAGAATTTTTCCGATTGATTTCATGTCCTTCTCCCGGCGCACGCGCGGCATGAAGCCCGCATCCGCTACTGAAGCTAAATCGGCATCAGCGCGGAGAATTTTAGGGGCAGCCAGCGAAGCGGATGCCGCTGATGCAGCCAATCACGGAAATCGTACCCAGCCCTTGTTCTGCACGCCGGTGTCGGCGGCCTTTACCGGAGCTTGCGGCTCGGCCGTGTGAGCCACCGGTGCGGCCGGTTTCTCGGGCATGCCCGACGAGTGATGGCTGGTGATGAGCCATTGCCCGTTGATCTTCTTATAAGAGAATGAGTAGCGTGCCTTGACTGAGCTGCCATCCGAAAAACGGAAGGTATACAGACCGGCATCGGTGGCGCTGTTGCAGTCAACCTCAATCAGACGATCGTCGATACTGCCTTGCGGACGCCGCTGCAGGAAGTGCATGAAATAGTCTTCCTTCTCCGCGACGGTGAAGCGCGCGCGATTCGACACGGTCGGCAGCAGAATCGAGTCCGGTGCGTAGTTAGCGACTACCTTTTTGGGGTCGCCGGACCGCAGCGATGCATTCCAGCGGTCGAAAAGATTAGCAATCTCGGCTTTCAGTGGCGGACTGCACTCGGGCGCGGAAGCCAGCGGCTCCGTCGGTGCCACGGTGAGTTCCGCTGCCTGCGCCTGCTCCGGCTTCAGCGTTGCCGGTGACGGCGCTGTCGCTGGCGACGCAGGTACGGCAGCCGTTGTTGATCCGCCATGCTGAGCGTCTCCCGTGTGAGCATCGTGGGCATGATCATGGCCCGCCGGCGCATCGTGTGCAGCAGCGGGCGAGGCCGCATGGCTGGCATCTGCGGAGTCACTTGCGCTGGTTACCGGTACGGCCTTCGCCGGCAGGGTGGCCCGCACACGCGCTCGTCGGGTCGGCGCAATGGTCGCCGGCACAGCAGCGGCATCGTGCGCGTCATGAGGCGCGGCGGCCGGTGCCGCAGGTACGTGATTCGCCTCGTGTACATCCGCCGGCGAATCACTCGCAGCGGTAGTAGTGTTCTGCGCCGCATGAGAGTGATCAGCCACTGCAGCAGCGGGGGCAGCCGTGGCCGGCGCGTCATGCGCGCCGTGATCGTCTGTCGCCTGCGCAGCGGCCACTGCGGCGGCGGCGGACGCGCGGTCCTTCACTCGAACCCGTGTCGTTGGCGCAATGGACGGCGGAACCGGCGTACCGTGCGCGTCGCCATGTGCCGCATCAGCGTGCTTGCCAGCGCTGGCTGCCTTGGCCTCAGCCTTGGCCTTCTTGCGTTTTTTGCGTGTTGCCTGCTTGGCGCTGGCTTCATCCTTGGCTGCTGTCGCACTCTCAGGCGCCGCCGGCACGGCCTGAGCGCTGCCCGCTGCAGCGGATGCATTCTTCGCAGGTGCGTCCTTCGCAGGCGCAGCTGCATGCGCGTCCTTGGCGGCCGGAGCGGCAGCCTGATCATGATGCGCGTCATCGGCCAGCGCAGGCGCGCCGCCCAAAGCGCAGCTCAACGTGAACCAAACGATTTTGTGGATATTCTTCATGGCAGTCCTTTTCTGAACGCCGCTCGCCTCACGGGCGAGCTTATCAATTAAGCATCCTGACAAAGCCGACGGGGTTGTGTTACACCCGTATGGGCTTTACAGATAAACCCTCGTTGTTCATTATCGGACCGGATGCGGATTTCTAGAGGCCGGCGCAGAAATATAATCAGAAGCACTCATGTTCCGCTGGCCTGGATCCGATTAATCGATGTGGAAGACCTACCGGTTTGCATGGGCGAGCTGGTTATCATTTTTTTATCCATGTCGTCATCGCAAACCATCAGGAATGCGGACAGGTCATCAATTTAGGAGAAAACCATGTCGGACAAGATTGTTCAATCGCTGGCAGATGAATTGCATACAGCCGATTGCCCGTGCTGCTCGCCTTCGGCTCTCGCTCATGGCGGCACCTCGCGTCGTCAATTCCTCGCGACCGGCGCAGCCATGCTGGCCGGCGGTCTGATCGGGTTCGTCCCGGGTCGTTCTGAGGCAGGCGGCGGTAACTATGAAGCGATGCTGGTCAACTGTATTGATCCGCGCTTCACGACGCTGAGCTGGCAGTATATGGGCCTGCTGTCGGGTGTCGACCGCGAGAAGCTGGGCGACAACTACAGCCAGTTTGTGGTGGCCGGCGGCCCGATCGCCGCGATCCATCCGAAGTTTGCGGCCTGGCATAAAACCTTCTGGGACAATCTCGACATCACGGTCGGTCTGCATCACATCAAGCGCGTGGTGGCGATGACTCACCGTGACTGCGGCGCTGCGAAGCTGGTGTTCGGCGCCGACAAGGTCGCTGAACGCGAGTCCGAGACTGTCGCGCATGCCGAAGCGCTGATGGCCTTCCGCAAGGAAGTCAATGCGCGTCAGCCCAAGTTGTCGGTGATTACCGGCATCATGGATCTGAGTGGCCGCGTCGATATGATCGGCTGAGACTGATCTTCTCAGGATCCGATAAAAAATGCCGGGACTTCCTGTCCCGGCATTTTTTTTAACCGGCTCATTTTGCAGCTACTTGCGACCCGCCAGATACCTGACCCCTCGCGGTCCATAGCTTTCAGTATGCGGCTCGTTCATCGCAAGATGAAAACTGTCCCCGGGTCCGCAATGCTGTGTGCCGCGCCCGGAAACAATCGTGATCTCGCCGTCCAACACCCATACTCTGGCCTCGAACGGATGCGTATGCAGTTCGAGTGAACCCGGTTCGCGCTCGACCAGCACGACGGTCTCGAAACCCTCCGCGGCCAGCAATTCCCGGAATTGTTTTTCTGTCAGGGTCATTTCTTCAACGGACTTCGACCAGTTTGACCAGCGTGTGCAGCGTCTGATTGATCGGTGCTGCGATACCGTGCACGTGGCCGCGCCGCACCACGTAGCCGTTCAGATAATCGATCTCATTGGGCTTGCCGCGCGCAACATCCTGAGCCGTCGACGAATACTGCCCTGCCATGGTCTGCGCGATCAGACGCGTCGCTTCATAGGCATCGCCGGGAATATGAATGCCGTCCGCTTGCGCGACGCGCAGGCATTCATCCACCACCGCCTCCATCAGTGCCGGCACACCATCCACCTCGACCAGTTTGCCATAGGGCTTTTGCGTGATGGCCGATAATGCGTTGTACGCGCAGTTGACGATCAGCTTCGCCCATTGCGCGCCACGAACATGATCGGACAGCTGCACCGGGACACCGGCGTGTGCAAAGGCCTCGACGATCGCCGCGCTCTGCGGCGCGTCATCCATCACCAGCTCGCCACGGCCATGATGCTTCAGGTGTCCGGGGCCGGCCATTTCAGTGGCGACATAGACGACCGATGCAATCACACGCTGCGTCAGCACGGTACGGATGATGTCGGGATTCTCGACGCCGTTTTGCAATGACAAAATCACGGCATCGCTGTGTACAAAGCGGGCGATCTCGCGCGCGCTCTTTTCGCTGTCGGTCGACTTCACGCAAAACAGGACGACATCGGCACCGGCGATCGCGGCCGGATCGGTGGTGGCATCAACGCGCACCAATTCATCGAATGTCCGGGTCTCGAGCCGCAAGCCGCGCTCGCGAATGGCGTCGACATGCGTCGCCCTGCCGATCAGCGTGACCGACTGTCCGGCCCGGGCCAGCATGCCGCCGAAATAACAACCGACTGATCCCGCGCCCACCACCGCGAAGCGCAATGCCTTACCCGATGCCATGCTTCCTCCGTATCGAGGAACGACTATAACCGATGACGCAGTAGGCGGAACACGGATCGCGGCAGCGTATACTGGGTTTTACAAGACTGTGCCGGAGAAAACGATCATGATCATGAACAGACTCCTGATTCGCGCGCTGCCTGCGCTCGCCTTGCTGCTGGCGACCATGGCGGCGCATGCCGGTCCGATGACGGGCACGCGCCAGATCGTGCTGTCGAATGCCAGTGGCGAACGACATGTGATCGGCCAGGTTGAATTCAGTGACGTCGGCCAGGGTAGGAGTGCGTTCCGGGTCGTAATGGCCGATGTGATGCAGGATTACTTTCTCGCGATGCGTCCGTTCCGCTGTCTGACCGGTTCGTGGCAGCGCGTGTGCTGGTTCCCGGTGAAAAACGAAGAAGCCGTGATCAGCGACGATGATTTGCTGCCGCTGGAATACGCGCTGATGTTCATGCGATCGAAGCCGAAAGACCTGCACATGAATCCGTTCAATGGCCTGTACTACAAGCTCAGGCGGGATGGACAGCGACTGATTGGCAAGCTGTATGAAGTCGACATGGAGCCCTTCATCGTCCCGGACAGCCGCCCGCCATCAGAGCGTCAGCGTCCGCTGAAAGACAGGGAATTCAATGACGCCGATCCGGTCACTAACTGGCTGCCGACCCTGAGCATAGAGTAAGCGCTTGCCGCGCCCTCTGACGCGTTTGACCATCACTGATGTCTGATGTCGCGACCGCATGCGCTGTGACTGAAAAGGTCCGAAGCCGCACGGTAGGCATCACGCCTGACCGGCATCCATCTCGGCGAACACCTTTTGCGCCAGCGCGAACGCTGAGTTAGCCGCAGGAACGCCGCAGTAGATTGCTGTCTGCAACAGAGCTTCTTTGATCTGCTCGCGCGATACGCCGTTATTGCTGGCAGCTCGCAGGTGTAGCTTCAGCTCCTCCTCGCGATTGAGCGCAACCATCATGCAGATCGTCATCAGGCTGCGGGTGTGCCGTGGCAGACCCGGACGTGTCCAGATCTCGCCCCACGCGTAACGCGTGATCAGATTCTGGAATTCCTCGTTCAAGTCATTCAGATTCGCCTGCGCGCGGTCGACATGCTGATCGCCCAGCACCGCGCGGCGCAGCGCCATGCCGTTTTCGTAGCGTTGTTCTTCGTCCATCGTCACTCGCTCAGGAAAGAAGGAAACTCTGGACTTGCTGCGTGAAAGCTTGCGCAACTTCCCAGTTCGACAAATGAGCCGCGTTCAACTCGACATAGCGCGCGCGCGGAATCGATTTCGCGATCAGCTCACCATGCTCCGGGGGCGTGGATTTATCATGCTTGCCGCCGATGACCAGGGTCGGCGCCGAGATGCGGGCAAGATCAGCACGCTGGTCCATGTCCCGAACCGCAGCGCAGTTCGCCACATAACCATCGACCGGTGATTCGGCCAGCATCGTTTTGACCCGCTCGACCTGCGCTGGCGCATGCGCCAGGAAATCGGCAGTGAACCAGCGTTCCAGCACCGCCGGTATGACGGATGACATGCCGCCCTGCCTGACCTGCGCGATGCGCGCGTTCCACGTCTCGGGCACACCAATGGCCGCACTGGTATTACACAACACCAGCCGGTCGATACGGGTCGGCGCATGAATGCCGAGCCAGATGCCGGTCATGCCTCCCATCGACAGTCCGCAGAAATGCGCGCGCTCGATTTGCAGTTGATCGAGCAGCGTCAGCACATCACCACCGAGTTGCGCAATCGTGTAAGGGCCCGGCGTCACATCCGACTGACCGTGACCGCGGGTGTCGTAGCGTAGCACCCGGAAATGTTCGGTGAAGGCTGGCAACTGTGGCAGCCACATATCGAGCCTGGTGCCGAGGGAGTTTGACAGCACTAGTACCGGCGCATGAGCAGGTCCGTCGATCCGATAGTTCAGCCGACCTTGTCCAGTATCCGCGAAAGGCATGATTACTCCAGAAAAAATAGGTTCAGGACTTGCGGAGACGATGCGCGTCGAGCACGCGGTCAACGAAGCTGCCGGCTTCGCCCAGATAAGCAAGCGGGTCGAACAGAGCCGCCAGGCGATCTGCGGGCAGCGCCGCGCTCACTGTTGCATTTGCCTGCAGCACGCGCAACAAGGTCTGTCGCTCCGATAACGCCGTATGGCAGGCAGCTTCGACGATCTCATGCGCCTGCGCACGACCGATTTGTGACGCAAGTGCCTGCGCGACCGCCTCGGCCATGACCAGCCCCTGGGTCATCTCGATGTTGGCTTTCATGCGGACCGCATCGACGCCGAGTCCCTGAATGACTTCAGACATCTGGGTCAGCGCAGCGGCGCACAGCGCTGCGATCTCGGGCAGCGTGTCCCATTCTGCCTGCCAGCCGCCAAGCGCACGTTCATGTTCATTGGTCATGCCCGACAGCATCGTTGACACCAAGGCGGGTACGCGTGTTGCGGCGGCGAGGGTGGCAGCGCAACCGACCGGATTGCGTTTGTGCGGCAGTGTCGATGAGCCACCGCGTCCGGAAGCCACTGGTTCCGACAATTCAGCCACTTCGGTCTGGCTCATCAGCGAAATATCGCGCGCCATCTTGCCCAGCGTGCCGGTCAGCAGTCCCAGCACGGTCGCGCATTCGGCCACACGGTCACGGTGCGCGTGCCAGGGTATCGCGGGCAGGCTCAGATCGAGCTCACGTGCGAGTGCCTGCGCCACCGTCAACCCACGATCACCGAGGGAAGCCAGCGTGCCGGTCGCGCCACCGAATTGCAGCACAAACAGTCGCGCGCGCATCTCGTCGAGACGCTGCTGATGCCGCATGAGCGCATCGAGCCAGCCGGCGGCCTTGAGGCCAAAGCTGATCGGTAATGCATGCTGCATCCAGGTGCGACCCATCATCGGCGTGTCGCGATGCTGGTGCGCCAGTGCGGCCAGCGCATCAGCGAGTTCGGCCAGGCCGGTCGTGATCAGCTCGGTGGCATCCCGCAGTTGCAGCACCAGACCGGTGTCGATTACATCCTGACTGGTCGCCCCCCAGTGCACATAGCGCGCGGCTTCGGTGTCGACACGGGCGACCTGCGCTGTCAGTTGTCTGACCAGCGGTATCGCGAGATTGCCGGCATGACGTGCCGATTGCGCAAGCGCGGCAGGATCGAACAAACGGACATCGCAACAGCCCACCCACGGCGCCACACAGGCAGCAGGGATCACGTCTTCTGATGCCAGCGCGCGAGCGAGCGCGGCTTCGACATCGAGCATGCGCTGTATCGTGCATTCAGCCGAGAACACGCGATTCATGGCCTCACTGGAAAACATCGCGGCGTTCAGGACGTGCAGAGACATGGTCGCTTGGCTTTCAGAAATCAGAGTTCGAAGAACACGGTTTCAGCATCGCTGCCGCCGCCGAGCACAATATTCCATTCGAACGCGCCGTGCGCACCAACCGGCTTCGCGATCAGCGTCGCACGGCGGTCTAAAGGCACCTGCTGCAGTACGAAATCATGGTCATGCTGATCGCCGGCGAAATAGATGCGCGTGACGAGCTGCCTGAGCAGGCCGCGTGCGAAGACATTGACCATCACATGGGGTGCCTGAATGCGACCATCGGGAGCGGGCACCTTGCCCGGCTTGATGGTGGTGAAGCGGAATCTGCCTTCGGCATCGGTGGCACAGCGACCAAAGCCGGTGAAGCCCGGCGTCACGGGCCGTGCATCATCGGGATGCGCATAGACGCCATGCGTATCAGCCTGCCACAGTTCGATCACGCCATCCGGCACGATCTCACCCTGCGCATCGAACAGTCGGCCTTCGATGACGATCCGCTCACCTTCCACGCCAGCCGGCGCGAGATCCGTGGTGTTAAGCCAGTCAAATCCGATGTGCAGATAGGGACCGACAGTCTGGGACGGAGTCAATCCGTGTTTCATCTCATGTCTCCATCGGCGTCGCATCTCGCCCGCGCAACACAATGTCGAAGCGGAAGCCCAGCGCCTGCTCCGGCACGGTCAGGTCAAGATCGAAAGCAGAGATCATACGTTGCCGCGCGCCGTCAGGCACGCTGTTGTAGATCGGATCGAACGAGAGCAAGGGGTCACCGGGGAAATACATCTGCGTGACCAGTCGGGTCGCGAACGCGTTGCCAAACAGCGAGAAGTGAATATGGGCCGGCCGCCATGCATTCGGATGATTACGCCACGGATAAGCGCCGGGCCGAATACTGACGAAACGGTAGTTGCCGTCGGCATCGGTCATCATGCGCCCCGCACCGCTGAAATTCGGATCGAGCGGCGCGTCATGCTGGTCACGCTTATGCAGGTAGCGACCGGCGGCATTCGCCTGCCAGACCTCCACCAGCGTATGCGGCACCGGCCGGCCATCTTCATCCGTCACGCGCCCCGCCACGATAATGCGCTCGCCCAGTGGCTCGCCACCGTGCTGCGTAGTCAGATCAGCATCCCCGGGACGCACGCGCTCATGCCCAAACAGCGGACCGGTTATTTCCGACAGTGATTGCGGCAGCACCAGCAAGGGCTTCGACGGCGAACGCGTCACCGTCGACGCATAGCCAGGGTACAGGTAGTCCGAATGACTGCCAGGCGCAGGTCGCCGGTAAGGCGGGGGGGCGGACATCGTGTCTCCTTGGGTCAGTGTTGTGATGATTCTTTATCTCCCCCCGATTTTCGCCGAACCCGCTGGAATTTGAAACTTTTCGCGTGAACTCAATGGGCTTCGGTGCCGCCTTCCTGAGACCGTAATGATCCGGGCACAGTGACCGGGCCAGAGGGCAAGCCTGAATGATCCGCAATTGCGCGCCATGAGCTTGCTCGACGCGATGAACGCTGACCGGCAATCAACGCCCTTCCGAACCTTCTTCGATTCTTAATTCCGGGATCGGAACCCGCTTACTTGTCATAACTACACAACAAATCTACGTGTATTGCATCGTTGGCAATGGAAGCAGCGCTGTCCAGAACAATGAATTATCAAAAGAATATCGATTTCCGCTACGGTAAGGCTGTGTTGCGTTGAACACGCCGGGTCTATCCGGATCCGCAGTGACAGCAACACCAAGCCAGTTTGAATGCCACCCTAGACCAGCGACCCAACCATGCAGATTATTTCCAGCGCCATCACCGACACCACGCCCGACACGCCGAAACCGCAGAACCTTCCGGCCAAGGATCCGAACCCGGCCTCCCGCCCTCGCACGATCGCCGAGGAAATCGACGCACTCACCGATCCGAGTTTCATGACCTCGCTCGCGCGCGGTCTCGCCGTGGTGAAAGCATTTAGCGACCAGCGCCGCTCTATGACGATCGCACAACTCAGCCATAAGACCGGCATTCCTCGCGCCGCAGTGCGGCGCTGCCTGTATACGCTAAAGCAACTCGGCTATGCCGATTCTGAATCCAATAACTTTTACCTGAAGCCGAAGATCCTGTCTCTCGGCTATTCCTATCTGTCATCAACACCACTGACGATCGCTGCGCAACCCTGCCTGAACCAGCTGAGCCGCCTGCTGAACGAATCCTGCTCACTCGCGGTGCTCGAAGATGATGAAGTGCTCTATATCTCGCGCTCCCAGACATCGCGCGTACTGTCAGTAGCGCTGAACGCGGGCAGCCGTTTGCCGGCATATTGCACATCGCTCGGTCGTGTGCTGCTGGCCGGATTGTCGGAGGCGGATCTGGATGCCTACTTTTTGCGGGTCAAGCTGGTCGCCTACACTGACCGCACTATCATTTCCGAGCAGCGGCTGCGGGAAATCCTGGCCGAGGTGAGGCAAAAGGGATATTCAGTGGTTGAGGAAGAGCTGGAAATCGGATTGCGCTCTATCGCTGTACCGGTACGCGGCGCATCAGGCGCGACCATGGCCGCGTTGAACATTGGCGCTCAGGCCGCGCGCATCACCCGCACTCAGGTCGAGCAAAGCTTTTTGCCGGGTCTGCTGAACGCCGCCAGCGAATTGTCCGTACTGCTTCCCTGATCGACATTCTGGCCAACCTGCTCCGGCTGACTCATTCGGTCGCCGGCGCACCCGCACTCTGCCGGAATTCACGCGGCGATACACCGGCCACACGCCGGAAGAACCGCGTGAAATAGGCGGGATCTGCAAAACCCAGTCCTTCGGAAACTTCCCTTATCGTCATCGCGGTATAGACCAGATCGCGGCGGGCCTCCAGCGCCAGCCGCGCGTGAATCATCTCGAGCGCCGACCTTCCCGCGTGGGCACGGCACAGGGCATTCAGGTGCGCCGTGCTGATGCCGACATAGCGTGCGTAATGATCAAGCGGCAGATGCTGACGGAAGCAGCGCTCGACCTCGGCGAGAAAGCGGGTCAGATGGGCTGTCACGCGCGGTACTGCGCCATGAGCGGATACATCAGAAGCAACCCGCATCAGGCTTGCCAGCAGCGCTACTGCCAGTGAGTCCAGAATCAGGCCGCGATGATCACGCCGCGCGTCGAATTCATCGCCCAGCGCCCGCAGTAAAGACTCGATCTGCGCATCACGCTGCAAAGACGCGGCATCACAAACGCGGGGCGCGACCATCTCCAGTAGCTGTTGCGAGAGTGCGCTATCAGCCCGGGTCAGCAGCGGATACGCGATCGTGATGACCAGACCCTGGGCTTGATCGGAAAACCGGAAACCGTGCACGCTCTGTCGCGGTACCAGAACCACCGATCCGGCGGTCAGTGCGTGCTGCGCATCATCCAGCAGGCAGCGGGCTTCGCCCAGATGTAGCCACAGCAACTGAAACAGGCCGGCGTGCCGATGCGGTTTGATCTCCCAATTGTGCAAGCGACTGCGGGCAGCGATGGATTCAATATGAACCAGCTCGGGCGTTGGCCAGGCCTCGGCCTCTCCGTAAAGTTCAAAGCTGGGAATCGGCCTGACGGCCGCGAATCGCTGGTCCATGGCTGCTGCGCACTGGATGAATGGGAATCCTCGAAATGTACAATTATTCACGGCCATCGTCTATTCCCGTCAAGGCCGCTTGCGAGGACACTCCGGGTTGAATCAGGCAGGCCGCGCATCCCGGCGGCGACACCCTGGCGCTCGGCGCGCCGGAAAACCCTGCATAAGAAAATGGCCTCGCGCCTGACGGAGACAAGATCATGAAAACTCAGGTTGCCATCATCGGCGCCGGCCCATCCGGATTGCTGCTCGGAAGGCTGCTCGAACTGCAAGGTATCGATAACGTCATCATCGAAGCGAAGTCGCCCGAGTATGTACTCTCAAGAATCCGCGCCGGTGTGCTGGAACAGGGCACAGCTAATTTGCTGCGCGAGGCGCGCGTTGGCGAGCGCATGGATCGCGAGGGTATGGTCCATGACGGCTTCGCGCTGTCGTTCTCCGGCAGGCTGGCACGTGTCGATATCAACAAGTATTCCGGCGGTAAAAATGTGATCGTGTACGGACAGACCGAGGTCACCAAAGATCTGATGGACGCGCGCCGGACCTCAGGCTCGATCACGTATTACGACGCCGCAGAAGTCGCCGTTCATGACTTCGACAGCGACACGCCGAGCGTGAGCTTCGTCGTCGACGGCCAGACGCATCGGCTCGAATGTGACTACATCGCAGGCTGCGACGGCTTCCATGGCGTCACGCGCAAGTCAGTGCCGGCCGAACGCATCCGGCTGTTCGAGCGGGTCTATCCTTTCGGCTGGCTCGGTATCCTGTCACGCACACCGCCGGTGTCGCACGAACTGATCTACGCGAATCATGAGCGCGGCTTTGCACTGTGCAGCATGCGCTCTGACAGCCTGTCTCGCTACTACGTGCAATGTACGCTGGAAGACAAAGTCGAAGACTGGTCCGACGAGCGCTTCTGGGACGAACTACGCGCTCGCCTGCCTGTCGAGACGGCGCAAAGTCTGGTGACCGGTCCGTCTATTGAGAAAAGCATCGCACCCCTGCGCAGCTTCGTCGCCGAGCCCATGCAGTTCGGACGAATGTTCCTTGTCGGCGACGCCGCGCACATCGTTCCGCCGACCGGCGCGAAAGGATTGAACCTTGCGGCCAGCGATGTGTATACGCTGTATCACGTGCTGCGACGGCGGTATCACGAAGGCAGAACCGACCTGCCAGCCAAGTACTCGGAGATTTGCCTGCGCCGTATCTGGAAAGCCGAGCGCTTCTCGTGGTGGATGACCTCGCTGCTGCACAAGTTCTCTGACGACCCGTTCAGCCAGCGCATGCAGGAGGCCGAACTGGCCTACTACACCAGCTCGGACGCGGGACTGGCGACGATCGCCGAAAACTATGTCGGCCTGCCTTATGAGGCGGTCGAATAATTCAAATTCGGCAAGCCAAGTGGCACTCTCCAGCCGAATGCGATACAGTCAAGGCGACTTTGTCTGCTAACGCATCATGAACCAAACGGTACCGATCCCTGCGCAGTCCATCAATCTGAACGGCTTGCGCGCCAGTTGTTCGGCTTGCAGCATGCATCAGCTGTGTTTGCCGATGGGACTGGGCGAGTCCGACATGCACCGGCTCGACCAGATCATCGGTCGCCGGCGCAAGGTCGCGAAGGATACCCTGCTGTATCGAATGGATGATGCGTTCACCAACTTGTACGCGATCCGGCTCGGTCACTTCAAGACCTACCAGGTCAGCGCAGCGGGAGAGCAGCAGGTGACCGGATTCCAGATGGCGGGCGAGTTGCTGGGCATGGATGCGATCAGCACCGATCGTCATCACTGCGACGCGATGGCGCTGGAAGACAGCGAAGTCTGTGAAATTCCTTTTGCCCGGCTCGAGGAATTGTTCGGCACCATACCCACCCTGTTACATCACTTCCACCGGATGATGAGCCGGGAGATCACCCGCGAGCAGAATGTGATGCTGTTGCTGGGGAATATGCGCGCGGAGCAGCGCTTCGCTGCGTTCCTGATCAATCTGTCGTCGCGCTACGCAGCGCGCGGCTACTCGTCGACAACGTTTCAGCTGCGCATGTCACGCGAAGAGATCGGTAACTATCTCGGCCTGACCATCGAGAGCATCAGCCGCCTGTTGTCGCGCCTGAAGAAACAGGGACTGATACGCGTGGCCAATCGCGAGATCGAACTGCTGGAGCTGGAGCGTCTGCGCAGCATCGCCGCAGGTACCGAAATCTGCGACTCCTGATCGCCGCAACGGCCCGATCATCTGACCGGGCTGTTGCGATCGCCCTCTCAGAACGGATGCTGCTTCGTCGCGGACTCCGTCCGGACCAGATAGAGGCTGATCATGCTCGCGATCGCGCACACGGTCCAGAAGAAAAAGAATCCCACCGTATAGGCCGCGATCGGCTTGAGATCCAGCTGACCACCGACGAGCAGCAGCTCGACCGGATCAAAAATCGAAAAGAACAGTCCTTCCGCCATGATGGCTGAAAGAAACGAG
>JACCDW010425163.1_pt1 | contig 29746 bp, 20 predicted proteins | sample 7449781 | NCBI WGS metagenome assembly JACCDW01 (sample SAMN15323449, study PRJNA562643) | freshwater metagenome | isolation source: river surface water | place: USA:Blue River Watershed | collected 2017-08-18
AATGAAACAAGTAAACAGCGCCTATGATAAAATCATTTACCCCAAATGACCTGATTAGATATATCTATCAGGAAATGTCGGAGGTAGAACAAGAACTCTTAATGCAAGCCTTGCACAGCGATGACGCTTTGATGCAAGAATACATTGAACTGCTGAGCACCGTGGAGTTTTTGGAGCAAGTAAAATTGCAACCTTCCGAAAAAGTAGTGAAAGCCATCAAAAAAATGGCCCAGTCTACGGGACTTCCACAAGTCTGACCTAAGGTAACCCCGCCGAATAGCGGGGTTTTCTTTTGCCTTTGGCTTAGCTAGATTTTTCAATAGGGGCACAATTTATCAAGGGTTGTTGTTAAGGTAGACTTGCTCTAGACCGTGTTCTGTCTTCTGTGGTCCAATTAAAACCACTTCATCATCGTAGCAATCAACTTCTTGACCCGAATCCCGTAAGGTGGACGTAGCAAGCTGACGTTATTGAAACCAATCCGTTGCTTCAATACTCCTTTTTCATTGCTGAAGGACAAAAATCCATACTTACCATGGGCTTTTCCAATCCCACTGTTGTTGACCCCGCCAAAAGGGAGTTCGCTGTGCAAGAAATGAAGCACGCAATCGTTGATCACCAGGTTGCCTGAACTAGTTTCCTCCATCACCCGCTTGGCACGTCCCTCATCCTTGCCAAAAAAGTACAGGGCCAAAGGCTTGGGCTGGGAATGGATCAGTGCAAGTGCATCATTGAGGTGACTGTAGGTAAGTATCGGTAGGATTGGTCCAAAGATTTCTTCCTGGAAGACAAGCATGTCCTCACGAATATTCGAAATCAAGGTAGGGGCCACATACCGAGTTTCTTCATCCAGCTCTCCTCCTGCTTCTACCTGCGCACCTTTTTGAAGTGCGTCTTCCAATAACTGCCGAATCCGATTAAAATGTTTGGTATTGATCAATCGAGCATAGTCTGGACTTTGCATGATTCCTTTTTTCTCTGGATCGTAGTAGCGGGTAAGCACTTCACGCGCATGTCCGATAAAGACTTCCTTCTTGTCTTCAGGAACTAGGATGTAATCGGGGGCGATGCAGGTTTGCCCGCAGTTGACAAATTTGCCCCAAATCAATTTTTCTGCAGCATCCTTTAGGTCAGCCGAAGTATCTAGAATCACGGGGGACTTGCCTCCCAATTCTAGGGTCACCGAACTCAAATGGTCTGCAGCGGCACGCATCACAATTTTTCCAATTGCTGGGCTCCCAGTAAAGAAAATATGGTCAAAAGGCAAAGCCAGAAGTTCTGAAGCCACTTCTTTTTCGCCCAAACAAACGGCAACCTCGTGGGGAGCAAATAAGTCACTCACCAGATCCTGAACTAGCTGTGCGGTATGCGGTGCATATTCGGAAGGTTTCAGAATAGCAGTGCATCCTGCCGCAAGTGCAGATACCAAAGGTCCGATGGCGAGGTTGAAGGGGAAATTCCAAGGCGAAATCAAAAGCGCTCTCCCCTTGGGCTCAGCCACCACAAAGGCGGATGTCCCGAGCATGGGGAGGGGAGTGGGCTGTGGCTGGGGCCGCATCCAGTTGGACAAATTTTTCAGGCAATGCTTGATTTCCGAGGTGACCGGAAAAATTTCATTGAGATCTACCTCTATAGCGGGTTTATTGAAATCCAGCCAAAGCGCGTCATGAATTGCTTCCTGATGCGTCGTGATCCAGTTCAATATTTTGAGTAATCGCTCCTTTCGCTCGACAAGCGTGGAAGATCTCCAGGCAATGGAGGTGGGCAACTGGCTAGCAAAAAGTTCGGAAGGACTGGGTCGAAGGTCAGAAAGCATGGGAGCAGTGTGATTGAGAAAATGTCAGTTTTCAAGTTAGCCAATTTTGTAGAAAACTTGGCTAGGTAGTTTTGGAACTATCCTGAATAAGGAGATTGAGTTGAGTCAGTTCCTTTTCACTGAGATCTCTCCATTTGCCAACGGCTAGATCAAGTTGGATGTGCATGATTCGAATCCGTTTCAGTTGCGTGACCTGGTAGCCCAAGTGCGCGCACATGCGGCGAATCTGCCGATTTAACCCTTGGGTGAGGATGATGCGGAACTTAAATCGGTTGATGGCCACTACGGTGCAGGGAGCTGTAACAGTATCCAGGATGGGAACTCCGGCACTCATTTTTTGAACGAAACTCGGATGGAGAGGCTTGTCTACAGTGACCACGTACTCTTTTTCGTGGTTGTTTTTAGAACGGAGGATTTTATTGACCAGATCTCCCTCGCTCGTCAAAAGAATGAGCCCTTCACTGTCTTTATCCAGTCTGCCGATAGGAAAGATGCGTTCGGGATGGCCGATAAAATCGATGATGTTGTCTTTTTCCCCTTGGGTATCCGTCGTAGATACGATCCCTACAGGCTTGTTGAAGGCAATGTAAACGTGCTGCTGCTTGGGTTTTCCAATCAACTGCCCATCTACCCGAACTTCATCTTGAGGAAAAACTTGAGTGCCTAGCTCTGGGATTTTGCCATTGATGGTGATTCGTTTTTGTTCCAATAGTCCATCGGCAGCCCTTCGGGAGCAAAAGCCTACTTCGCTGAGGTATTTATTGATCCGAATGGAGGGCTCTTGACTCATAACCTAGGCTTTCTAAACAAACTACTTGGGCACCCAAGTGTTCCGATTTACTTCGGACTTTTAGTGGCAGTAGCCAACAAGCGATCGTCAACCGCGGGATCAATCATTGCCAATTGCTTCATGCCCGCTATCTTTTTTTGATTGAATGCTTGCAGATTGGCTGCCGAAATAGGCTCAGAAGGAGGGATTACTTCTTGCAACCAGTCTTCTTGCTTGCCATTTTTCCAGAAACGGAAACAGAGGTGAGGCCCTGTAGCCAAACCTGTACTCCCCACATATCCGATAACTTGTCCTTGTCTGACACGTGTTCCTCTCCTCACCCCACTTCCGATTTTGGAGAGGTGTAGGTATTGGGTGGTGTAGGTCTCGTTGTGTTTGATTTTCACATAATTCCCGTTGGCAGATGAGTAGGTTGCTTCTACTACAGTGCCTTCACCTACCGAGCGGATTTCGGTTCCAGTAGGAGCTGCATAGTCCGTACCCAAATGTGCTTTGTATCGCTTTTGGACCGGATGAAATCGGTTTAAATTGTAGCGCGAACTGATCCGTGTGTATTTGAGGGGATCGCGGAGAAAGGCTTTTTTGAAACTTTTGCCCTCCTGATCGAAGAACGTGAGTTGTCCATTTTGTTCAAATGGAATGGCATGCATTTCTACCCCCTTGTGGTTAAAAAAAGCGAGATGGATCCCTGAGATGGACACTACCTGCTCCTCAATTACTTTTTCATCAAAGACCACTTTATATACATCGCCTTTTTGCAGGGCTTGAAAATCTACCGACCAGCCGTAAAGATCTGCAAACTCATCGATCAACTCCGGAGAGATCCCTTTATCCACCATGGCATTGTACAAGGAAGTTTCGATGACGCCTCCTACTTCTCTTTTTCGGGTCACTGCTGGCTTTTCCGCTTTGTGGATGGTGGCAGAATCTAAGTTAAACACAACATATTCTGCGGGGTTGGGCTCATAGATTAAAAAATTTGCCTTGGAAGAGTTGGGAGGGGTAATGACAGTGAATTTTTTATCTGCCGCTATTCTGCGTACATCAAAAACTTCAGCAGATTTTTTTGCGATTTCATCAATGATCTGGTAGGGCACATTGAAGGGAGTTAGAATGGTGGCAAGGGTTTGATTCTTTGCTACAGTTCCTTCGACAATATTTAGCCCGGTGACATTGATGCCATAGAGAAATTGTTCCTTGGGAGCGGAAAGGCTGTCTGCTTTGGATTCCTTTTGCGCTGAAAACCAGCTAGGAAATAGCCTCAAATCGGTTTGGTAAACTCCGATAAGAAGTAAAGACAACAGCAAAGTAATCGAGCCAATCCAATTTTTTTTCATCTGCAAATCACCAAGCCCATCAGGACACAATTTTTTTGGGCCTCCAAACAAGCCAAAAGATGGCTTTTTTCCAAAGGAAAGTGGACAAAGTAATCGAGATAGGCCCGATTTTAACGTTTATTGACTTTTTTGGAGCGGCCAAAAGGATAGCGCTCCAGTAGATTTCTAGGCAACACGTTAAGCATTCAAGATAAAAAAATGAAGAAAAACAGGGTTAAACGGGGGAATCTTAATCGAGCGCTATCGTTCTGTGTAGCATTTATTTATCTTTGACCTCCCAAAAATTAGGAAATAGTCATGTTAAGAACGCATACCTGCGGCGAACTCCGCCTTCAACACGTCAATCAACAGATCACCTTGGCCGGCTGGGTACAGCGTGTCAGAAATAAAGGAGGCTTGATTTGGGTGGATTTGAGGGACCGCTATGGGGTGACCCAACTGATTTTTGAAGAAGGATCTACCGATAAAGCCTTGTTGGAAAAGGCCGCTCAACTAGGACGGGAATTTGTGGTTCAAGCTACAGGAAAGGTATTGGAGCGAACTTCCAAGAATGATAAAATGCCTACCGGAGACATTGAAATCAAGGTGGAGGAATTGTCTGTTTTGAATCCAGCAAAGGTTCCTCCATTCATTATCGAAGACGAGACCGATGGTGGTGATGAACTTCGCATGCGCTACCGGTACCTGGATCTTCGCAGAAATGTAATCCGTGAAAAACTCCAGCTCCGTCATCGCATGATGCAAGAAACCCGGACCTACATGGATAAGCAGCAGTTTATCGAAGTGGAGACGCCAGTACTTATCAAGTCTACTCCGGAAGGGGCACGAGATTTTGTGGTGCCTAGCCGCGTAAATCCAGGGGAGTTTTATGCCTTACCTCAATCTCCACAGACATTCAAGCAACTCTTGATGGTCAGTGGATTTGACCGCTACTTTCAAATCGTCAAATGCTTTCGAGACGAGGACTTGCGCGCCGACAGGCAGCCTGAGTTTACCCAAATTGACTGTGAGATGGCCTTTGTTAACCAAGAGGACATTCTCAATACTTTTGAAGGACTCATCAAGCACTTATTTTTATCTGTAAAAGGGGTGAACCTAGGTCATGTACCCCACATGACTTATGCCGATGCCATGAAATTCTATGGCAATGATAAGCCAGATTTGCGCTTCGACATGAAATTTGTGGACCTGACTACCCTTGCCAAAGGAACTGGGTTTGCTGTGATCGATCAGGCGGAAATAGTTCTAGGTATCTGTGCCAAAGGAGCAGGGGAATACACGCGCAAGCAATTGGATGAGTTGACGGATTGGGTCAAGCGACCACAAATCGGCGCTAAAGGTTTGATTTATGTGCGCTACCAAGAAGATGGACTACTTAAGTCCAGCGTAGACAAATTTTACTCTCAAGAACAATTGAAGACTTGGGCAGATGCCTGTGGTGCTGTTCCTGGAGATTTGATTCTAGTGCTTAGTGGAGATGAAAAAACCACCCGCAAGCAACTTTCAGAACTTCGCTTGAAGATGGGTGAAGATCTGGGCTTGCGCGATCGATCGGTATTTGTGCCGCTATGGGTGGTAGACTTTCCGCTACTTGAGTGGGATGAGGAATCTCAGCGCTTCCATGCCATGCACCACCCATTTACCTCTCCCAAGCGAGAAGACATACCGTTGCTGGAATCAGATCCAGGTTCTGTACGAGCCAATGCCTACGACTTGGTGATCAATGGGGTAGAAGTGGGCGGAGGGTCGATTCGTATCCACGACCGCGCCACCCAGCAACTGATGTTTACACACCTAGGGTTTACGGATGAGGAGGCACAGAAGCAGTTTGGATTTTTGATGGAAGCCTTTGAATACGGAGCTCCACCACACGGAGGAATTGCCTTCGGATTCGATCGATTGTGTGCCATTTTTGGTGGCTCCGACTCCATTCGCGATTACATTGCCTTCCCTAAGAATAACTCAGGTAGAGATGTCATGATTGATTCACCGAGTACGCTTGCCGATGCGCAATTGGAAGAGCTGTCTATTCGGGTGGCTTTGAAAAAGTAAAGAGAAGCCGAATAGGGATTTTCAAATGGAAACCAATATTTTGGATGAATTGAAAAGAGTGGCTCAAGCCGCTCTTTTTTATTTGGCTCCGACGAGGTAGGAGCGGATTCCCATGACCAACAAGAGTTGCGCTGTAGCATAGGTTCCCATGATGAGAATGCCTGCTTCTGGAAAATCTTTATAAAATCGAGCTAGCGCCAAGATCCCATCAGACACCAAGAAAAATAGGGCTCCAATAAAAACTTGCCAGAAGGAGGCTGCATTTACCTTTTTGAAACGAGCCCGTGCAGTGGTTACCATGCCCACAATGACGAGGATGTAGGCGATGACTGGGATTTTCAAACCTCCTAGATTGGGATAGATAAAATAGAAAACCAATCCTGCCAAAAAATAGATGGGAAGGTTGTAAATAAAGCTGCGGATAGTATACCAGGAATCTAGACGTCCTTCGGGTAGCTGAGCCAATCGAAATCCAAAAATATAGCATACATGGGCCATCAAAAACGCTCCTAATCCATAGATAAATAGGTCTGACCAGAGGAGTAAAATGTCACCTAGCCAAGAAAATAAAAGTGCTGCCAGGATGGTTTTGGCCAGAAGGGTGGAGGCAATGGGCTTGCTGATGAAATAGAAATACAGAATCAAGCCCAGTAGTATTACTGGTTTGGAATATACGCGCATGGAATCATTTTGCTCAGTTAAGAAGCTTAAATCCACGATAGTAGCGATCAAAAACAGGTAAAGCCAGATGATATTTTTGTCTCTCAAGGCAGGGATTGATTTTTTGCTAAAACTAAGGTTAAAATTTAATCCAATATCAATTCCATTGAAAATAGGGACTTACTTGAAACAATATTTTGTCAAAACAATTTCAGACGATTTATGGTTTCGTTTGAGAATCAGTGAAAGTAAACCGAAAAAGCATTAAAAATGTAGATTTTTTGCCAAAAACATAAAAAATATTTGGCGGGAGTGTTAAGCTTTCGTTAAAAAATGTGAAATTTGGCAAGCAAAATTTAACCCACATTCTTAGTACCCCTTTCAATTCGAGTTTAACTTTGCAAAGATTTATAATCAAAAACCAACTTTACCAAAAACCAAACTTATGAGGCAAAATTTACTGAAGAATTTGCTGGCCGTATTTCTACTCGTGATGAGTACGGGGCTTGCAATGTCACAGGGAGTTACGACTTCTGGTATCACCGGAACAGTAACAGAAGCCAACGGACAGGCCCTTCCAGGAGCCAACGTGGTAGCTACGCACCTTCCTTCAGGTACTCGCTATGGCGCTGTATCTAACGTAGAAGGTAAATATTCTATTCCAGGGATGCGTATTGGAGGACCATACAGAGTTTCTGTATCCTTCATTGGATTTTCTACGCAAGATGTAGAGGGTTTGATCCTTTCTTTGGGTACATTCTCCAATGTAAACATCACCTTGAAAGAAGATGGACAGGAACTTTCTGAAGTGTTGATCACTGCAGATCAAAACAGCCTTTTCTCTAGCGAGCGTACAGGTGCTAACACTGCGATCGACAACAGAGCATTGAACAAGCTTCCTACCATCTCTAGAAGTATCAACGACTTCACAAGATTGTCTCCACAGTCAAATGGTCAGTCTTTTGCTGGTCAGGATTCTCGATTGAACAACATTACTGTCGATGGTTCTTACTTCAACAACTCATTTGGTTTGGGTTCTGGTTCTAACCCAGGTGGAAGAACAGGTGTATCTCCAATCTCTTTGGATGCGATCGAACAGATCTCTGTAAACGTTGCTCCTTATGACGTGAGACAAGGTAACTTTACTGGTGCTGGTGTAAATACAGTAACCCGTTCAGGTACCAACGAATTTTCTGGTTCTGCCTACTATTTCACTAGAAATAATAACAACGTAGGTAAAGAGGCAGGGCAAAATCCTTTTAACCCTGGTGATTTCAGCTACAAGCAGATGGGATTCCGCGTGGGCGGTCCAATCATCAAAGACAAATTGTTCTTCTTCGCTTCTTTTGAAGATGAAGCAGAAGCAAGACCAGGTACTACTTGGACAGCAAATAAAGGTAATGAGCCAATTACTGGTAACGTAACTCGTGTATTGGCTTCTGACCTTGATGGATTGAGCTCTTACTTGAAAAGCAAGTTTAACTACGAAACTGGTCCTTACCAAGGATACGACAACGAAACATTGGGCAAGAAGTTTTTGATCAAGTTGGACTACAACATCAATGAAAAGAACAAGCTTAGCTTGAGATACAACCAATTGGATTCTTCTACTGACGTGTTGATGTCTGGTTCTTCTTCTCTAGGTTTCGGTAACCGTAACTTCAGACCAGAAGCTTTGAACTTCCAGAATTCTAACTACAGCATTATGGAGAACATCAAATCTGTAGTTGCAGAATTGAATACGCGTATCAATGCCAACATGTCAAACAACTTGATCGTTGGATACACCTACCAAGACGAAAGCCGTGGTTACAAGGGTGAATTCTTCCCTATGGTGGATATCTTGAACAACGGTGCTACCTATACTTCTTTTGGATTTGAGCCTTTCACTCCAAACAACGAATTGCGTTACAAGACTTTCCAAATTCAGGAAAACTTGCAAATCTTCAAGGGTAACCATACCATCACTACTGGTTTCAGCTACGAAAACTACCAGTCTGAAAACGTATTCTTCCCAGGTTCTCAGTCAGTATATGTATACAACTCTTTGGCAGACTTCTACAAGGATGCGGATAACTTCCTTGCTAATGGCAACTCCGTTGCCTCTGGTGTGAACTTGAGAAGATTCCAGGTTCGTTGGAATAATATCCCTGGTTCTGAGAAGCCAATCCAGCCTTTGGAAGTAAACTACGGTGGTGTCTTCATTCAGGACGAATGGCAGGCTAGAACCAACTTGAAATTGACGGCTGGTTTGAGAGTTGATGTTCCTTTCTTTGAGCAGACTGCACTTAGAAATACAGAAATGGAGACCATGTACTTCAGAAATCCAGCTGGCGCATTTGTAAACTTTAGAACTGATGCTCTTCCTGATGCCAACCTATTGTGGTCTCCACGTGTAGGTTTCAACTGGGATGTGTTTAACAACCAGAAGACTCAAATTAGAGGTGGTTCAGGTGTATTCACCGGTCGTCCAGCTTACGTATGGATATCCAACCAAGTGGGTAACAACGGTATCTTGACTGGTTTTGCTCAGTTTGATAACACCACTACAAGACCATTCAATCCAGATCCTAATAAGTACAAGCCAACTGAAGTTTCTGGTACACCAGCATCTTCTTACGAGCTTGCCTTGACTGAGACCAATTTCAAGTTTCCTCAGGTATGGAGAACCAATATCGCAGTAGATCAGCAGTTGCCTGCAGGAATTATTGCTACAGGTGAATTTATCTACAACCAGGACGTGAACGGGGTAGCCTACTACAACGCGAACTTGCCAGTTCAATGGTCCCAATTCACTGGAAATGATACCCGTGCGAGATGGAATGCGGCTACCAACCCCAACCGACTAAATGCTAAAATTCCAAATGCAGTGACTTTGTCTAATCAGGCAGTAGGTTACTCATGGGTAGCTTCTTTCTCTTTGGAAAGACCATTCACAAACGGTCTATTCATGAAAGCTGCGTATAGCTACGGCGAGTCTAAAAACACAGTGGATCCAGGATCTATTGCTGCAGGTACTTGGTTTGGTAACCCAATAACTAATGATCCAAACAACCCAGGTTTAGCAATGTCTTCCAACTTCATGGGCCACAGAGTTTTCGCTACTGCTTCCTACTCTAAAGATATCTTCAAGTTTGGAAATACTTCAGTATCCATCTTCTGGGAAGGTAGAACAATCGGTAACGCCAGCTACGTGGTTGGTGGTGACTTGAATGGTGATGGTGGTACTGCCAACGACTTGATTTACATCCCTGCTACCAAAGCTGAAATGAACTTCCAAACGTTTACAGCTAGCGGTAAGACCTTTACTGCTGCAGAGCAAGCAGATGCATGGGAAGCGTATATCCTTCAGGACAAGTACTTGAGCGCCAACAGAGGTGGTTATGCTCAAAGAGGTGCTGTAATCATGCCAATGGTATACCGTGCTGACCTTTCATTTGCCCAGCAGTTGTTTACTAACATCGGAGGAAAGAGAAATACCTTGGAATTCCGTATGGACATCTTGAATGTGGGCAACTTGCTCGATTCTGATTATGGTGTAGGAAAGACTTTCAACTCTACGCAGCCTATAGTTGTAGGATCTCCTGTTGCTAGCGCAGATGGCAGACCTCAGTACAGAATGAGAAACTTTGGAACGAGCCTAGTTTCTGAAACGTACAGAGCCACCGCAGGTGTAGCTGACGTTTGGAGAATGCAGTTTGGTTTGAGATATATCTTCAACTAATCCTCATTTCGAATAATTTGAAAGCGCCCCGAACTTCGGGGCGCTTTTTTTGTTTTAATCTTTAGAAATTTTAAAAACCAAATTGATTCAGTCTTTTCGGGAATATCCCGCTTATTTTCCATTGATGGCGAGGATTTGCCATCCTTATGTTTTCTAAAGAACTGCAAAAAAACTATGGTATATTTGTAGTTCCGTGGAAAATTATCTCCATTTCATCTTACCTTATGTTATACTTTAAGCAATTTCTTCATCCTCAAAGCAGCGAGTGGGTCGTCTTTATCCACGGCGCAGGGGGAAGTTCTGCGGTATGGCACAAGCAGTTGCGAGATTTTCAAAAGGACTTCAATCTGCTCTTGATCGATCTTAGAGGCCATGGGAAGTCTGCAGAAATGCCTCAGGCTATATGGGATAAGCGGTATACCTTTGAGGCGGTGACTCGGGATATTTTGGAAGTATTGGACCACCTTCAAATCCCTCCGGCTCATTTTATGGGAGTATCTCTAGGTACGATTTTGGCTAGGCAGCTGGCAGAGATGGCACCTTCTCGGGTCAAGTCATTGATCATGGCAGGAGCAGTCACCCGGTTGACCGTTCAAAGTAGGGTATTGGTTTTTCTTGGGAATACCTTCAAGCGCATCATTCCTTACATGTGGCTGTACAGACTTTTTGCTTTTGTGATCATGCCTCGAAAGCAGCATGCTGAATCTCGAAGCCTATTTATCCACGAGGCCCAAAAATTATGTCAAAAGGAGTTTGTCCGCTGGTTTAAATTAACCAAGGACATCAATCCGCTATTGCGCTATTTCAAAGAAAAGGACTTGGGAATTCCTACGCTCTATGTGATGGGGGATCAGGATGTGATGTTTTTGGAGCCGGTCCGAAATTTAATTCAGTTCCATAAAAATTCCCTCCTTGAGGTCTTGGATCATTGTGGCCATGTGGTCAATGTGGAAAGACCAGAGGAGTTCAACCAACTGTCGTTGGCCTTTATAAAAAACCAACTGTAACTGCTCAATTTTGCGATGAAAAAACAAACCAAAATCTTTCTAGTTCTTGGCATTCTATTGCTTATTGCCTTAGCCTTTTTTTATCCAAGACTTGGAAATCAAGGACCAGGAAAGGGCCCTGAATCATCAGGTCAAAAAGGGGGTAATGGGGGCGAGCCTTTGGCCGTCAATGTGATCAAACTTAAAATGGAGACCCTAAACAATCAGTTGCAGGTTTCTGGAACTATTCTACCCAATGAATCAGTAGACATCAAGCCAGAAATCAGTGGTTTGGTGACCAAGGTGAACTTTAAGGAAGGACAGTATGTCACTAAAGGCACTCCGCTTTTGTACCTCAATGACAACGAACTACAAGCCCAGTACCAGCGCTTGCAGTATACGCAAAAGTTGTTTCAAACTCAGGAATCGAGACAAAAGCAGCTCTTAGCCAGAGAGGCGATTAGCCAGGAAGAATACGATATTGTGCTCAACCAATACAATACAGCCCTTTCAGACATCAAGTTGGTACAGGCACAATTGGAAAAAACAGTGATTCGCGCCCCCTTCAATGGGAGGCTAGGTCTGAGACAAGTTTCCGAAGGAGCAGTAATCAATGCGTCCAACATCATTGTAAGTATTGTCAATATTGATCCCATCAAATTGGAGTTTTCCATTCCGGAGCGCTATGCGGGTATGGTCACCGAAGGGTCTCCTATATTTTTCAGTAGTGAATCTTCTAAAGAAGAAGTGGAGGGTAGAGTTTATGCCTATGAACCTCAAGTAGATGCGGCCACCCGTACCATCAAATTGCGTGCACAAAGCCCCAACAAAAGTGGAAAATACCTCCCAGGGATGTTTGTGAAGATTCGATTTGTATTGGAGGTTAAAGAAGATGCACTACTGGTTCCTGCTGAAGCAGTCATTCCCGAATTGTCTGGATACAAGGTGTTCGTCGTAGGCGCTGATGGAAATGCCGAGCAGCGGATGATAGAGATTGGTACACGAACAGACACGCAAGTGCAGGTGCTTTCAGGATTGGCTGAAGGAGATTTGGTGCTCATCACTGGAGTGATGCAAGTACGTAAAGGAATGCCGATCAAGCCTACCACAGTTAAATAAGAAGTCCTATGTCTAGTCTTTCAAGTATCAGTATCAAGCGGCCAGTATTGGCCATTGTGATGTCTCTGGTCATCCTACTTTTTGGCGGGATAGGTATTTCGCTCTTGGGAGTACGGGAATATCCTTCTGTTGACCCTCCTGTCATCAATGTGAGTACCTCTTATGTGGGCGCAAATGCGGATGTAATTCTGGCCCAAATCACCGAACCTCTGGAAGAACAAATCAATGGAATCCAGGGAATCAAGTCACTGACCTCAACCAGTGCAGATGGTCGTAGCAATATCACTGTAGAATTTGAAGTGGGTGCAGACCTAGAAGCTGCTGCCAACGATGTGCGTGACAAGGTTTCTGGTGCACAGCGAAGCCTTCCCCCTGATGCCGATCCTCCTGTAGTATCCAAGGCAGATGCTGATTCACAGCCTATCGTAGGGGTCAACGTGAAAAGTAATCAGCGAGACTTACTTGAGCTTACAGAAATCGCCGATAACGTATTCAAAGAGCGTCTTCAAACTATCCCGGGTGTAAGCCGGGTGCAGATTTGGGGAGAGAAAGAATATGCGATCAGATTGCGCATGGATCCGCTGAAAATGGCATCCTATGGAATCACCCCGATGGATGTACTCAGCAAAATTCAATCAGAGAATGTGGAACTCCCTTCGGGTCGAATTGAAGGACAAAATATTGAGCTTTCTGTACGAACCAAAAGCCGCTTGAGCTCTCCTCAAGAGTTTGATCAATTGATCATTAAAGAAAGTGAAACCAACATTGTTCGCTTTCAGGATATCGGGACGGCTGAGCTCTCTGCCTTGAATGAGAAAACTTTACTTCGTAGAGATGGGATCCCGATGGTTGCGGTGGTTTTGGTTCCCCTGCCTGGATCCAACAATATTGAAATTGCGGATGAGTTTTACAAGCGGTTGGAGTTTATCAAAAAGGACTTGCCAGCAGATGTTGGGGTAGAAGTAGGCTTTGATGGGACTGAATACATTCGCCAGTCGATTTCCGAGGTGGAAGAGACAATCATTACCGCATTTATCCTCGTAGTTGCCATTATCTTCCTCTTTTTAAGAGATTGGCGCACCACCTTTATTCCGGTAGTGACGATTCCTATTTCGCTTATTGGTGTATTTTTTATCATGTATTTGATGGATTTTTCCATCAATGTCCTTACGCTCCTTGGTATTGTACTCTCGATTGGTTTGGTGGTCGATGACGCCATTGTGGTCTTGGAGAATATCTATGCTCGAATAGAAAAAGGCGAAAAACCCATGGAAGCTGCAGCTAAGGGATCTGAAGAGATTTTCTTTGCTGTAATTGCAACCACCATCGCCCTTGCGGCGGTATTCTTACCTGTAATTTTCTTGACAGGAACCACGGGAAGATTGTTTCGAGAGTTTGGAATTGTAGTGGCGGGATCTGTACTGATTTCTGCATTCGTAGCACTTACCATGACTCCCATGCTAAGTGCACGCATGCTAAAAAACCGAGAAAAGCAGAATGCTTTTTATCGATTTACTGAACCCTTCTTTGTTAAGCTGAACCTATTCTATGAACGAATACTGACTCAATTCATGAAGATTAAATGGGTTTCTTTCCCCATTATCGGAATCATGGGCCTTGGGATATATTGGTTTTTTACTAACCTGCAAACTGAGTTGATCCCTATGGAGGACAGATCAGAATTGCGGATCAACATGACTGGCCCAGAGGGAGCTACCTTCTCCTTTATGGATCAGGTCATTACCGACTTGAACTCACAGCTTCAGAAGGAACTTCCGGCTTCGGAACTTGCTAGCATTACAAGTATGACCTCCCCAGGTTGGGGTACAGCAAATACTAACTCTGGATTTATTCGCCTCTTTTTGACGGATGCTTCCCAGCGTTCTCGCACCCAGCAGGAGATTTTTACGCAAGTCAACGGCTCTCTGAAAGGGGTGACTGCAGTACGTGCTTTTGCGCAGCAGCCCGCCTCCATTGGAGATCGTCGTGGAGGCCTTCCCGTTCAGTATGTAATTCAAGCGCCTACCCTAGAAAAGCTTAAGGAAGTAATTCCTCCCTTCTTGGAGAAGGCTTCCCAGAATCCAGCCTTTATTTTCACGGATATCAACTTGAAATTTACCAAGCCCGAACTTGAAATTGAGATAGATCGAGAGCGGGCAAGGAATATGGGGGTGTCGGTACAGGAAATTGCCCGTACCTTGCAGCTTTCCTACTCAGGACAGCGCTTTGCCTATTTCATTCGGGGGGGCAAGCAGTACCAGGTGATTGGAGAGATGCAGCTTCAAGACAGAAATGAACCTGTCAATTTGAGAATGCTCTACGTGAGAGGAGATAATGGTCAGCTTATTCAATTGGATAACTTGGTGCGCGTGGTAGAAAAGAGTACGCCGCCACAGCTCTATCGATTCAATCGTTTTGTGAGTGCAACAATCTCCGCAAACTTAGCCGATGGCGTGACTATTGGTGCTGGTTTGGATGAAATGGACAAAATCGCTGCGGAAGTCTTGGATGATTCTTATTCCACGGATGTGACTGGGCCTTCCAAAGAATTTAGAGAGAGCTCCAACAGCTTGTTGTTTGCCTTTATTTTTGCCTTAGTCTTGATCTACTTGGTGCTTTCTGCGCAGTTTGAAAGTTTTGCCGATCCATTGACCATCATGTTTACAGTGCCTTTGGCCATTTTTGGTGCTTTGGCCACGTTATGGGCATTTGACTTTACCTTGAATATCTTCAGTCAAATCGGCATCATCATGCTCATTGGTTTGGTAACTAAAAACGGGATTTTGATTGTTGAATTTGCCAATCAACGGAAAGAGGAAGGGATGAATGTGGATGAGGCAATTTTTGGGGCGGCTATATCTCGCCTTCGACCTATTTTGATGACCAGTTTATCCACTATTTTGGGAATTTTACCGATTGCCTTGGCTCTAGGAGCAGGTGCAGAAAGTAGAGTACCTATGGGTGCTGCGGTGATTGGGGGTCTTGCCTTTTCTACCATATTGACCCTATTCATTATTCCTGGTGTGTATACCTACCTTACTTCTAAAAAAGGAGTTTTAGCAAAAACCGCATGAAAAAAGGAACACTTTTGCTTTTAGCCATTCTGTGCATGACTGGGGTTTGGGCTCAAGCTCAGGAAGCACTTGACCTAGAAAAGGCACTTCAATTGGGATTGGAGAATAACCTTCAGGTAAAAATTGGTGTCGAAAATCGAAACCTACGCGAGCTGGACACGAAAATAGCAGCAGGAAACTTGTTTATGCCTACTCTCAATGCTAACTACCTACGTACTTTTTCTACGGAGGATGTGACGCAGACCTTTGTCAGTGACCCCAATAATCCTCGAGAGATCGATGCCGCCAAATCCAAAAACAAAGCCTATAGTGTGGTTGGAATTTATGGGTTTCGCCCAGAGTCAGTGGTGACCCTGCGTAGGCTTGGGATGTTGGAGGAAATCAGCGATCTGGATGCAAAGGTTATTGTGGAGAATACGGTAGCTGGGATTTCCACTGCCTATTACCGCTTGATTTTAGAATTGCAGCGCTACAAGGTGCTCCAACAAACCTTGCAATTGAGTAAGGCACGATTGGAAATTGCTCAAGCCCAGTACGATTTGGGAGGTGCAGGAAAAAGAGACTTTCTGGCCGCACAAGTTGACTACAATGGAGATTCCAGCTTGTTGATGACGCAAATTCAAGTTATCCAAAATGCTCGGGTAAACCTGAATGAGTTACTCGCTGCAGATCCAGATACGGATTATTCTATTCAGGATAGCACGATTGCTATTGGGGAAACTTTATCCCTCGAAACACTTTATGAAAGTGCCTTCTTGGAGAATAAGCTCCTATTGGTCAATCAACGAAGAAATAACGAGGCATTCCTACGAGTTAAAGAATTGCAGGCATCACGTCTTCCTGGAATCAACTTAAATTCAAGTTATACCAATTCTGTTTTCAACTCAGACGCAGGGTTTTTGATCCAAAATGAGCGACAAGGGCTCAATTATGGAGGAACCATCACCTTCAATCTATTTAGTGGACTCTCACTCAATCGACGGATTCAAGGTGCTAAGGTGAATCAACGCATACAGGATTACTCCTTGGAGCAGTATGAAATCCAGTTGAAATCGGATATCCAAAGAGCCTATAATACCTACGATACCAACCTAGGGTTACTCTCAATTGAAGAAAAAAACTACCAGGTAGCCAAAGAAAACTCCGAAATAGCTCTGGAACGTTTTCGATTGGGGATTGCCTCCTATCTCGAATTTAGAGATGCCCAGGTCAACCTGCTTTCAGCAGAAAATCGACTGATTACTTCCATTTTTCAGATCAAACAGCAGGAGATCGAATTACTTCGCTTGTCTGGAAAGATCTTCTTTAGCAACAGCATGGAGGACTTTGAGATCCCAGAAAATTAAATGTAAAGGAGGTTTTTACCTCCTTTTTTTATTTTAATCAAAATCACAGAATTTAATTTGGCATAGCCTTTGCCAAGATTACTCAAACTAAGCGGAGTTGGGCTCCACTAGAATGAAAAAAAAGAAAGTAATACTACTTGTTGTTGTAGTAGGGATTTTTTTGGGAATAGGAGCCATAGGGTACCTGAATAATTGGTTTAACAAGTCTGCAGCATCAGAATTTATCCTCGACAAAGAAGGGGTTCAAGCCCGCGGAACCCTACGCGTGGCCGTAGATAACAATTCCAGCAGCTACTACATCTATCGAGGGAGAAGAATGGGATTTGAATACGAACTCCTTTTAGATCTCGGGAAGCGGCTGGGCGTTCAGGTTGAATTTATTGTTGCCGCAGACATTGACGATGCATTTGCTCAGTTAGAAGATGGCCGAGTTGATTTGATTGCGATGAACCTTCAGCAAAATACTCAATCGAATGTGTCCTATACGGAAGCTATAGGCACAATGAGCACCGTCCTTGTGGGAAGAGAAAAATTGCTCTCTTGGGATAGCTTGGGAAAAGATACGGTAGTGGTGCGAAAAGGGGCGGTGTACACCAGCCAGCTCGCACGGCTTAAGGATTCCCTGGATCTCGATTTTAGCATCCTAGAGGTTCCGGATCACGAAGAAACGCTGTTGGATCGACTAGTGGAAAAGGAGATAAATTGGACCGTAGCTGAAAAGACGGTGGCCCAAACCAACGCAACTTACTACGACGATCTTCGCTTAGGTTTGGATGTGTCCAAGGAAGGAACTGTTACTTGGGCCATGCGGAATACCTCCACCGATTTGCTCCAAGTTGTCAATACTTGGCTTCTAGAGAAAAAGAAACGCTTCATCCCCGATCTCTACACGAAGTATTTTCTCAATTCAAAAAATCAACATTTTCGAACGACTAGTGCCTATTCCTCTTTGGGAGGAAATCGGATTTCGGTCTACGATGAACTAATCCAAGAAAATGCAAAAACCTTGGGCTGGGATTGGCGCCTCCTTGCAGCGGTGGTTTACAAGGAATCTGCCTTTGATACCACTGCCCTCTCCTATGCGGGAGCGCAAGGTCTGTTGCAGTTGATGCCCGTGACGCTAGAGCGATTTGGGGTTACCAACCCCAGCGACCCAGCAGAGTCACTTCGTGGCGGGGTAAAATACCTGCAGTACTTGGATAAGTTTTGGCTGGAACGAGTCCCTGAAACCAATGAACGAATCAAGTTCATTTTAGCTTCCTACAACATTGGCCAAGGACATGTGGAAGATGCCTGGAAATTGACCTTGAAGTATAGAAAGAATACCCAAAGCTGGCAGGAGGTATCTAACTTTCTGAACCTAAAAAGTGATCCAAAATACTACAGAGATCCCGTGGTGAAAAGTGGGTATGCCAAAGGGCACATTGCCGTGAACTATGTCCGCGATGTGCTGGGATTGTTTCAATCCTACAAGGCTTTAGTAGATCCTTAAGAAATTAATGGAGTTCAAATAGCCCCTCAATTTCTACGGGGATATTGTCTGGAAGAGATCCCATGCCTACTGCAGACCGCACTCCTATGCCCATCTCTTGCCCCCAAACCGCTGCAAAAAGTTCGCTGCATCCATTCATGACATAGGGATGTCTTTCGAAGGAGGGTATACAATTGACCATTCCAAGAACCTTGATGACACGCTTTACCTTATCCAAAGAGCCAAGTGAGGATTTGATGGTGGCAAGCATTGCGAGCCCTACTTGCCGTGCAGCAAGTTTTCCTTGTTCGATATCCAAGTCTTCCCCAACCCTACCCACAATGAGGCTTCCGTCTGTTTTTACCGTTCCATGTCCGGATAAGTAGAGAAAATTACCCACCACTAAGCTGGGTGTATACACGCCCAAAGGCTTTGGTGCTGGTGGAAGGATTAAGCCAAGTTTTTCAAAATTCTGTTCAGGACTTTGCATAGGATTTGGTATTGAGGCGTTAGGTAAACGATATTTCTCCGTGATTGGAGTTAATTAAAGGTAGTATTTTTCTCTGGCTTGGAGGAATTGAAAGTTGCCTTAAAGGACTTTTAGAAGTAGATCCAAAAGCAATACCCCACCCAATCCAGCTACTGCCACGATTGTCTCCATCAGTGTCCAAGATTTCAGGGTATCCTTGATACTTAGGTTGAAGTATTCTTTACACATCCAGAAGCCTCCATCGTTGAAGTGGGAAAAGACCAAACTTCCTGCACCAATGGAAAGTACCAGCAAATTAGGATCTACGTCAAGGCTGGGCACCAAGGGAGCAAGGATACCTGCTGTGGTCAATCCGGCTACTGTGGCCGAGCCCACAGCAATTCGAATCACTGCAGTAATCATCCAAGCCAAAATCAGCGGATGCATGTCCCAAGATTGAATCCCTTCGGCTAGTGCCAAGCTTACCCCTGAATCTGTAAATATCTGCTTCAATGCCCCTGCCCCCGCCACAATCAATAGGATCATGGAAATGTCCTTGGTGGCCACTGTATAAATGTCCATCAGCTGAGCCATGGTCTGCTTTCTCCGTAGGCCTAAGGAGTAAGTAGCATAGGCTACAGATACCAGCATAACCACACTTGGGTTGGCTAGAAAGTTGAGTAGTGGTCGCTGGGGATCATCTGGGGCAACGGACAAGGATAAGACCGTCGTTGCCACAAGAAGTACCACAGGAAGTAGGGCAGTAAACACACTATTTCCAATACTTGGGAGCTCGGATTCGGGCTTTGGCTCGGCTTGAAAGGTTTTTAAGGGTTGCGAGGAAATGCCTTTGAGAAAAGGAGCGAGTAAGGGACCGGCGAGGATGATAGTAGGAATAGCAACAATGCCTCCATAGAGTAGGGTAAGGCCCATATTGGCACCAAACTGACCTACTAAAGCTGCTGGTGAGGGATGAGGAGGAAGAAAGCCGTGTGTAACCGACAAAGCAGCGAGTAAGGGGATTCCTACATACACCGCAGGCAATTTGTATTGATAGGAAAGGGTGAAAGCGAGTGGGACGAGTAAGACAAAACCTACATTGTAGAATAGGGGAATACCCACTACCAAGCCAGTTAATGCCATGGCCCAGGTGATGTATTTTTCCCCAAATACCCCCATCAAGAAACCAGCAATTCGCTGGGCGGCCCCACTCTCTGCCACTAATTTACCGAGCATGGCTCCCGTAACTATTACAATGACCAAGTCACCCAAAAGCGCACCCATTCCTTTTTGAATAGAGCTTGCTACCTGATCTGCAGGTAGTCCCAATAGGAAGCCTGCTGCTATGGCGGAAATGAGAAAGGATAAAAAAGGATTGAGCTTGGCCCAGACGATCAGAATGACCAACAGGGCAATGGTAAGTAATACAAAGAGTAAGGTCATGGGTTTATTCAGGCTGCTCGTCTTTGAAAGTTAGGGAAATCTTCGAAAAACCCACCGATCCGATTTCAAAATCTTACCCCACTTTCTTTATCAATTTTTCCTACGAAGGGGGAGAACGGTTGCCTCCCGGTAGCTCCCAATTGTAAGCTCAGTGTCAAAGAGATCGGACCAACTTAGCTTTCTCTTTGCCCAAGGGTATTTCTCCAACACTCCAGGAATAGGCACCCCTGGAGCTGCTTGTCCCCTGCGTACTACGCGCAAGTCAACGACCTGGTCCAGCAAGAGACTATCCGCTGAGATTAGAAGTTCTAGCTCCTCTTGCCCTACATTTGGATTTACCCTTACCCTAAAATGACTGTAGAGTTGATATAGGATTTCTTTTCCGTCCACATCCTGAAAATTGGCATCGTGGTTGGCTCCGCTCTGCTCGATAAAGTTGATGTTCAAGTTTCCTCCAGCTGGGGTTGGCCCAAGGATTTGTAGTCCTCGAAAACCTCCATTGGCAAGGTCTTCAAAAGGAAAGGTTCCTGAGGTAGCTGTAAGGAGGCTGGGAAGTCCAAAATAGCTGAATTGCCCCAATTTTTGCCAGCTCCCACCTTGGTAGTCGAATGTGCCGAGGCTGGAGGTATTGATTGCAAGATCATGTCCTTGAAAGTCCAAGACCCCTTCCAGCATTGTCAGGCTCCGATAAATACTAAGATCGGCCCCTAGACGGACCTTCCCTGCAGGTTTTTGGAGAATTAGGGAGCCTATCAGCAAGGTTTGAGCCCGGAGGGATTGGTCTTCGCTTCCACTCAGGGTAAGTTGGGTAGGTGCAAGTTGGAATCCACCTTGCCCCATTTGAAGAAGATTTCCCTGAAGTACTAGGTTGGTGGGCATTATTACATCCGCATCTCCGTCCACTACCAGATGCCGTATCAAATTAGGTTTAGAAGAGGAAGATAAGCTACTCGCAAGGAAGTTCATTGTGTCTTGATTACCTCTAAAAATCAGGGTTCCTTCAAGGCTGAAGTTGGCAGCTTCCATCTTGGGGTCTTGCCCTTCTAGGAGCATCGTAGCATCTCGATGCACCTCCACAAGAAGTGCAGGGGTAGATCCTCCACGGTGGATCAGTAGGCCATTGCATACCGAACGAAAGGTAGCCCCTGCCTCCACCGTAAAAGTTCCGAATGGACCAGATCCATAAATGGAGTTTTCGGTATTGAAGGATAGGGAATAGCAGGGGGAGGAACTACTGGAAAGGTCATTTTTTTGGTGAAGCGTTCCCGAGCGCACCCGAATGGAGTGGGCCTTGAAAGCCGCTTGCAATGTCAATTCCTGACCTGGACCCGGATCAAAAATCACCCCAAAGCGGCTTTGAGTGGTTTGGGCGCTCCAACTAGCCTTATCCACAATGACTCGGCTCTCTCCCTTGAAGGTTAGCGTACTGTTTGGTGAATTTCCAATCCAGTTTTGACTATTCCAAGCACCGCGAGGCTGTCCAGGAGCTGGGCCTGAAAATGCAGCCAAGACTCCGTATACATCTAAATTGAAACTGTTTAGGTTTAGTTTTTGACCTGCGCCAGCACCTGCGTGAAGGTACAGGCTTTTCACAGATTCGGGGCCGAGAAGTCTCAGCGAATGTCCTTGATCGATGTAGATGTCCGTTGTCCTTCCTGGTTTTTGTCCAGTACTCACCCAAGTGCTTCCGTTCCAAACTTCCCAAATGGAGATCTGGTTAAAATCTCCGGATGTCCGGGTTTTGTAAGCACCGATTTCTTGACCCAAGCAGGGAATTAGGTAGGAAAATAGCGATGCAACTGCGAGGAATATCCTGTATATTGTACGCTGAAAATGGAACCTAGATTGAGGCGGTTGGTGAAGAAAAACTTCCATTGCAAAGTAGTTTAAAAAGTAGATCAAGTTAAAAAATGATGGCTAAATACAAACTAGGTTTTCTCCTAATTCTTTTGACCTTCGTCGGCTTCATCCCTGCCAAAGCCCAATTTTGGGAAGTGAGTTTGTTGACAGCAGATCCTGGGACTGAACTTTATTCTTCATTTGGGCATAGTGCCATCCGCCTTCGAGAAATCAATCCTGAAGGGGGTAGAGACTTGGTCTTTAACTTCGGTACTTTTGACTTTGATACACCTAATTTTTATGGAAAGTTTGCTACTGGCAAGCTCAACTACATGCTCAGCGTGGTTAAATACGATCAATTTATAGTGGAATACGATTATTACAAGCGGGGGCTTCGAGAACAGGTGCTGAACCTGAATGAGGAGCAAAAAGATTTCTTACTACAGCACCTGGATGCCCAATACGCTCCCGAAAGACGGTTTTACAAGTACGATTTTTTCTTCAACAACTGTGCTACCAAGATTCGAGATGCCTTTGAAATCTCCATGGGAGATAAATTGGTATGGAATGACTCAACTGCTGCAGAAGAAAAGACGTTTAGAAACCTCCTCGATGAATTCTTAGTCCCGCTTCCTTGGGCAGATTTTGGAATTGACTTGGCCTTGGGCGCGGTCATTGATCGTCCAGCAACCTCACATGAGCAGCAGTTTTTGCCGACTTATATGGAACAAGCATTTGCTAATGCAACTGTTGTAGAAAATGGTGTATCTCGGCCCTTGGTTAGAGAAAGTAGAGTTGTTTTGGAGTACCCCAAAGAGGAGAGCCAACCTTCCCTATTCAGTCCTTTTGTTGTATTCTGGCTTTTGACCTTAATTTTTGTAGGCCTGACCGGCTATGGGTTCAAAAAAGGCAAATTGATGAAAGGCTTGGATCTCCTACTATTTGGAGGCCTAGGCATCCTTGGTTTGGTGGTGGCATTCCTTTGGTTTTTTACAGATCATACTGCGACGCTTTGGAATTGGAATCTCCTATGGGCTTTTCCAGGGCACTTGGTTTTGGTTTGGGGATTATTTTACCGCCCCAATGCCACTTGGCTTTCTCCCTACCTCCTCTTTGTGACGGGAGCGACTGTGGTGGCCTTGTTGCTTTGGATGTTTGGCCTACAATCCTTTGCCCCTGCACTGATTCCAATTCTCTTGCTAATCCTGTTGCGCGCTAATTTTCTGTACTACAACAGGAGAAATGCCTGAGATTCCGACAATTAGTTTGAACGGGAACTAAACCTTTTTACCTTAAATCTGTGTTGGAGATACGCTATGGAATTTAAACTTACCTCAGATTATCAGCCAACAGGAGATCAGCCAGAGGCCATAAAGCAGCTGGTATCCGGCTTGCAATCTGGCGATACGGCGCAGGTCTTGCTTGGAGTGACTGGATCTGGTAAAACCTTTACCATTGCGAATGTCATCCAACAAACCCAGCGACCCACGCTTGTCTTGAGCCACAATAAAACTTTGGCGGCTCAACTCTATGGGGAATTCAAGCAGTTTTTTCCAGAGAATGCGGTAGAATACTTCATTTCCTACTACGACTATTACCAACCCGAGGCCTTTATTCCCAGTTCGGGTACCTACATAGAAAAGGACCTCAGCATCAATGAGGAAATCGAAAAGCTTCGTCTGAGCGCCACTTCTGCCCTCCTTTCTGGAAGAAGAGATGTTATCGTGGTGGCTTCGGTGTCCTGCATCTATGGCATCGGCAATCCTGAGGAGTTTGGAAAAAACGTCTTGCGTCTTCAAGAAGGCGATCGGATTCCTAGGAATCAACTCTTATTCAAGTTGGTGGACATCTTGTACAGCCGCACCCAACAAGACCTGGGGCGAGGTACTTTTCGGGTCAAGGGGGATACGGTCGATGTATATGTAGCCTATGCAGATTTTGCGTACCGCATTGTTTTTTGGGGAGATGAAATTGAGGCAATCCAGCGGATTGAACCCAGCACGGGAAAGAAACTTTCGGACGAGAAGATCATTTCTATTTTCCCAGCCAATCTATTCGTTACCGGTAGAGACACCATCGATACGGCCATTCATGAAATCCAAGATGACTTGATGGCACAGTTGACCTTTTTCGAAAAAGAGGGCAAATTTTTGGAAGCAAAACGACTGCAGGAGCGCACCGAATTTGACTTAGAGATGATTCGGGAATTGGGCTATTGCTCGGGGGTGGAAAATTACTCTCGCTATTTTGATCGGAGAAAGCCAGGTACCCGTCCATTCTGTCTGTTGGACTATTTTCCGGAGGATTACCTACTGGTGATCGATGAAAGTCACGTGACCGTACCGCAGGTAAGGGCGATGTGGGGAGGCGATCGATCTCGAAAAGTCAATTTGGTCGACTATGGCTTTCGCTTGCCCTCTGCTTTGGACAATCGCCCCCTGAAATTTGAGGAGTTTGAGCAGTTGATCAACCAGATTGTCTACGTGTCGGCTACTCCCGCAGACTATGAACTGAACCTGACCGAAGGGGTAGTGGTGGAGCAGATTATCCGTCCAACCGGTCTTTTGGATCCTACGATAGAAGTGCGACCTAGTTTGAATCAATTGGATGACCTGTTGGAAGAAATAGACCAAACAATCAAAAAAGAGGCTCGAATCCTAGTGACTACACTGACCAAGCGCATGGCGGAGGAACTTCAAAAGTACTTGGAGCGGGCTGGCATCAAGTCACGCTACATCCATTCGGAGGTAAAAACTTTGGATCGAGTGGAGATTTTGCGTGAGCTTCGCTTGGGAATTTTTGATGTGTTGGTTGGGGTCAACTTGCTTAGGGAAGGTTTGGATTTGCCAGAAGTTGCTCTGGTCGCCATTCTGGATGCTGACAAGGAAGGGTTTTTGAGAAATGAACGTTCTTTGGTACAGACAATAGGCCGCGCTGCACGAAATTCCGAAGGAAGGGTGATTATGTACGCAGATCAGGTGACACAGTCTATGCAGGCGGCAATTGACGAAACAAAGCGTCGACGAGCGCTGCAGATTGCCTACAACCTCGAACACGACATTACTCCCACCACTGTCATCAAATCCCGAGACAAGATTATGGGACAAACCAAGGTGGCTGATTCCAAGAAGAATCCAAAAATGTATGCTGAGCCCATGCCAGGAGAGACTTTATTGGTTGCTGACCCTGTGGTACAGTACCTCAGTAAGGATAAATTGGAAAAATTGATCCAGCAAACGCAAAAAGGAATGGAAAAAGCCGCCAAAGAATTGAACTTCATGGAGGCTGCGCGGTTGAGAGATGAATGGATGGCGCAAAAGAAACGATTGGAAGAATTGAACCGAGGGATTTAACCGACTCGACCCGAGCAGCATGACGCTTCAGGAAGTAAAAGAATTGGCAGGTAAGGGCGAAGGACTCCAAATTGAATTTAAAAAAAAGGCTTCCTTCCCCGAGAAGATTGTTCGCGAGGTCATTGCCCTAGCCAACACTCAAGGGGGCTATTTATTGATTGGCGTGGACGATGACGGCACCGTAAGTGGGCAGCGGTTTATTGAGGAGGAGATTTTTGTGATGGAAAAAGCCATTCGAGAACTCATTTTCCCTGCTCTCGAGGTGGAGGTATCAACCGTGAAGCTCTCAGAGAAAAAAGGTGTAGCCGTATTTCAAATCCAGCATAGTCCAAATCGCCCCCATTACCTGTTTATCCAGGACAAGAAGACCTCCTACATCCGGGTGCAGGATCGAACTGTGCAGGCCAGCCGGGAGGTGTGGGAAGTGCTGCGCAAAAGCAGAGTTCCTCGAGACACAGTGTTTACCTATGGTAAAAAGGAGGAGGTGTTGATGAGATATTTAGCGGAGCGGGAAAAAATTACCCTCAAGGAGTATTCGAAGGTGGCCGGTATCCCCATATATATGGCGTCTAAAACCTTGGTTCGGCTGACAGTTGCCAATGTATTGCAACTTCATCCTCAGGAGGCAGAAGACTACTTTACGATCAAAGACTAGGGACTGTGATTCCTGTTCGCTGGGTAAAGCCACGATTTCCTTGAAGACCACCTGTATGAATCAAACCAATGCGGGAGCCTGGAGGAAAGTAGTTTTGCTGTAGCAAATCCCAGCAGGCAAAGGCCATTTTTCCGGTGTAGATGGGGTCCAATGGGATAGCAAACTCATCCCAAAACCAGTGGATAAAGTCGATCAATTCAGGAGTCCATTTGGCATAGCCACCCTGGTGGTACTTGGTCAGTACAGTTAAATTTCCAGGGGATTGAATCCCTTCTGTATTTAGAAGAACGGTCAATTCCTCGCGTATTCCCTCACCTTTCAAGGCCGAGATACCCAGCAATTGTTGGTGAGGAAGAAGGGAGGCCGCTATCCCAGCAAAAGTGCCTCCTGTACCAATAGGAGTCAGGAAATGTGAGAAACTGGAATGACTAGCACTTAAAATTTCACGCGTACCTTGGATGGCCAAGGCATTGGTGCCTCCTTCTGGGATCAGGTAAAAATCTCCAAATTGTTTTCGTAGGTTTTCAAGAAAATCGGCTTGGCTTTTTTGTCGGTAACTCTCCCGCGATATACCCAAAAGGGTCATGCCTGCAGTTCGTGCAAAACTGAGGGTAGGATTCTGCGTATCGAGTTGTTCCCCGCGGATGATCCCCACCGAAGCAAGTCCAACTTCTCTTGCGGCAGCTGCGGTAGCAAAAATATGATTGGAATAGGCTCCACCAAAGGTCAGTACTTGGCGATGGTTTTGACTGATGGCTTCATGTAAGTTGTACTGGAGTTTATAGAATTTATTCCCAGTAACTTCCGGATGCACTTTGTCCAGGCGGAGAACCTGTAGTTCTACTTGCTTTTTATCCAGTAATGGATGTGAGAGCAGGTCGCAGGGGATGGACTGGGGGAGAAGCATCTAAACTATTTTGACAAAGTTACGGGACATCCTCCTATTTTTGTGTCATGAGCGAACAGCACCTGGAAGAAGACTTTGAAGAAGATGAGTTAGCCTTGTATGAGCACCATCGAATCGTGGTGGATAAGGGGCAATCTCCCGTTCGGATTGATAAGTTTTTAACGGAACGGATTGCAAATTCCACGCGCAATAAGGTTCAGCAAACCATCGACTCTGGAGGAGTGCAGGTCAATGGACATTCTGTCAAGTCCAATTACCGGATCAAAGGATTAGATGATATTCGGGTGCTTCTGGAGAAGCCTCCCCGTGATACAGAAGTGATTTCGGAGAATATTCCCCTGGATATTGTCTATGAGGACGCGGATTTATTGGTGGTCAATAAGCCTCCTGGCATGGTGGTTCACCCGGCCCATGGCAATTGGTCCGGCACTTTGGTGAATGGTTTGGTGTATCATTTTGAAAATTTGCCTGAGATGAAAGGGAATGTGGGAAGGCCTGGCCTTGTACACCGAATCGATAAAGATACTTCCGGTCTTCTGGTGATAGCCAAGACGGAAGAAACGATGGCGCCATTGGCCGCTCAATTTTTTCACCATACCATTCAGCGCACCTACCTAGCCTTAGTTTGGGGAGAGCCAGAGGCGGATGAAGGGACTATTGTAGGCAATGTGGGGCGGAGTGCCAAAGATCGCAAGGTGATGGATGTATTTCCGGATGGAAGTCAAGGCAAGCATGCAGTCACGCATTGGAAAGTATTGAAACGCCTGCGCTATGTGTCACTCGTTCAGTGCACCTTGGAAACGGGCAGAACACACCAAATCCGAGCACATTTTAAATTTTTGGGACATCCCTTATTCAATGATGCGATGTATGGTGGTGATAAGATTCGAAAAGGAACCCAATTTGCCAAGTACAAAAGTTTTATCAGCAATTGCTTTGATGCAATGCCACGACAGGCACTACATGCGCAGAGTTTGGGGTTCGTTCACCCTATCACGAAGGCAAACCTCTATTTTGAAGCTCCTATTCCAACCGATTTTGCTACAGTGTTGGAGAAATGGGAGCAGTATGTGCAGGTTGATTGACTTTATTTTTTTGATAAAAAGAGAAAAGGAAGGGCTCAAAAACTTGCTTATTTAACAATCAGACGGATTTTTTATGCCAATTTCTCAATTTTAATTGTTCAAACAAGGCAAAAATTGACAAATTGGTATATTTCAATCGATTTCCTTAAAAATAATGTAAATTTTTGGAATAATTGTTGAAATATATGTAAAACACTTGCCCATTCTGTATCTTTGTATTGTTGAAATGATTAATCGTCTCAATCGTGTAAGGCAAAAAAAATTGAGTAGTGTATTACTCAATTGAACAAGGAAAAGAAAACAAAAGCAGTGATTTTCTGTTAGTTACTTTGAAGGTTCGACTCCTTCTCTTACAACAGGTTATTTTGGGTTTATTGTTAATTGACTAAAACCATGAAAAATATTTCATGGTTTTTTTATTTGCCTTTTACAGCCTAGGCTAGCGAGCTTTTTTTAATTTTTTCTTACAAGAACCCATTTTTAAATCCATAATTTTCCCCCAATTCTTCCCCATCTTAATTATCAATAAAGCAATAAAAATGGTTTAAAAATAAAAAAACAATAAAAATATCAACAAAACATTAAATAAATTTTAAATAAACAACCTTTTTAATACATTTGTTCTTGTTGGCATCACGGCTAGCGACAAGAAGCGAAAAATAAGTGCTTCATCCATCTTGTAGGGTGTTGAAATTGGCAGACAAGCCCTCCTGTCTCGGGGGTGGGGATCCTGGTCATTAGATCGGAACGGGATAAAGCGTGTTTCAAAAGTTCATGCCTAACTGCCGCGTGGAGGTTCGAATCCTTCCCCTACAGCTACAAAAAAGCAGCCATTTGGCTGCTTTTTTCGTATACGGGATTTAGTAGGTATATTTCACAGTTATTACTTTTCTATGGTACCCAAGTCTACTGCACAGGAAAAACCCAAAGGGTCTGCCTCCAGAAAAAAATGGCTTAGGATCCTCGGGGTAAGTTTACTTTCTCTACTTACCCTTGAATTTGCGCTTTATTTTGGCTCAAACCTGTTTTTAGGGAGCCTACTCAGAAAAAAGTTGAATGATTCATTCAATGGAGTCTATGAACTAGATTTCAATCGCGTACACCTTTCCCTAATTCGTCGAGGAATTTTTTTAGACGGCATTGTCATGAAGCCTGTACATCCGGAAAAGGCTTCTGCCAAACAGGTCTTTTTTGAATTTACCTTAGATCAATTAGCATTTAAAGGACTTTGGTTTGGGCTTTGGGATCAAGAACTCGATGTTCGAGAGATCAGTCTTGATCGTCCTAATTTTCAAGTTTTAGCATCCACCCCCGCATCTTCTTTGGATAAAGATGCCGGTAGTAGGACCGTCACGAGGTCTCCTGTTTTCCTTTTGGAAAATGAATTGAAGAATAGCATTGCAAATCTTCCTTTTTCTGGCGTAAATGTGAGTACTCTACTTGTAGATCATGCCCAAGTATTTTTTCTAAATTTTTTGAGTAAAAATGAACTCCTCGCAAAAAATGCCTCATTTAGAGCAGTGGATATGCATTGGCTGCCAAATAGAACTTGGAATACTCCCTTCAACGCCCGTGGTTTTGAATTTGAATTGGAGGATGTCAGCTTCCCACTTCCTGATG
>JACCDW012010757.1_pt1 | contig 29717 bp, 17 predicted proteins | sample 7449781 | NCBI WGS metagenome assembly JACCDW01 (sample SAMN15323449, study PRJNA562643) | freshwater metagenome | isolation source: river surface water | place: USA:Blue River Watershed | collected 2017-08-18
AAACATACAAAATTCCCCAAGGTCCAGGAATTCGGGTTGATGATTGCATGGAAAGTGGAATGGAAATTCCAATTTATTACGATAACATGCTCGCAAAACTCGTTGTATGGGGTGAAAATAGAGAGGCTGCCATTGTGAGAATGCGCAGAGCCATCGCCGAGTATAAAATCACCGGAATTGAAACTACCTTGATGTTTGGCGATTTCGTTATGCAACATCCGGCATTTTTGGAGGGTAAGTTTGATACGCATTTTATTCAACACCATTTTACAGGTAAGGAACTAGAAGCCAAAACGTTGCCGGTGGATGTAGCAGAAGCCTTGGCTGTGGCGGCAGTTCATTGGTATGGAAATGTAGGAAAGGGAGAGGCCGTAGCTGTGGAAGCAATGCATTCTTCTGATTCCAACTCCAATAAGCCGAGCAATTGGTATTTAAGCCGACGTAATTTCAGAGATTAATTTTGTTATTTCATGAACCAGTTATCGGATTCGGTTTTAATTATAGACGATGTACATGGTTCGTTGGTGGAAGGGCTGAAGCAATCAGGAATAAACGTTATTTATCGACCTGAAATTAAACCATCGGAAGTTGAAGAAATCTGCATAGAATTAGCGATTTCCGGGTTGGTGGTTCGGAGTAAATTGCGATTAACGGAAGCGTTTTTTACTCGAGTGAGTCGCACATTGAAATGGGTTGGAAGAGCGGGAGCTGGGCTGGATAATATTGATTTGGTTGCAGCCGAGAAGCACGGTATTTATTGCTTTAATTCCGGCGAGGCAAATTCGGTGGCGGTGGGAGAGCAAACCGTTGGGATGATTCTGGGTTTGCTGCACAATTTGGGTAAGGGGAACGCGGAGGTCCGTACTGGGATTTGGGATAGAGAAGGTAATCGGGGCAGGGAGTTGAAGAGCATGGTGGTGGGAGTGCTGGGCTATGGAAATACAGGTACCGCTGTTGCGGAAAGATTGCGGGTATTTGGCTGTCAAATTATTGCCGTTGATAAATATAAAATGGGTTTTGCTCCTCGATGGGATAGAGCATTGGCAAGTACCAATTTTGAATCCGGAGTAGGAGCCATTTTTGAAGGTACTTGGGACGATTTGTTTGTACATGCCGATGTGCTTACACTGCATGTACCGTTAACGGATGATACACGATTTATCATAAATAATTCAATGGTAAATGGTTTCTCCAAACCCTTTTGGTTATTGAATTTAAGTAGGGGTGAAGTGGTAGATACATCGGCGGTAGTTACGGGGTTGGAAACACAAAAAATTTTGGGATTTGCAGCCGATGTTTTGGAAATAGAACCGCCGTTTAATCAATTGCCCGCTTTTGAACAGTTGCTCCATTTTTCTAATGTCATTTTTTCGCCACATGTAGGTGGTTGGACAGTGGAGAGTTACTGCAAGATCTCTCAAGTGATTTTATCGAAAGTATTAGATTATTATGGGGTTAAGGACAAGTAAACTTTAAAATTTGTCTATTAATTGTCATGGAAATGTTCCCTGTCAAGAAACATTTCCTATTTTTTCCATCCCAAATTCTTGGTAAATCCTTGATTTTTGGGTAAAATTGCCAAATTATCGATAAACTATATCAAAGTCATCGATGAAAGAAAATTACGAAAACTAACTATGTTGAAACGAATACTATTAGGTTTAGGAGTGCTAGCGCTTAGCACAGTAGCTACGGCACAGACCAATTTTGCGGATTTCCGTGCGAAAGTGATGCAGAATGGTAAGGCGGTAAGCGGTGTCGAGGTAAAGATGATTTTAAACGACATTGAAGTTGCGACAGACACCACGGACTCAGACGGACGTGTGGGGTGGCCTAACTTAACACCGGGTGAATATAAGATTGTAGCTACTAAGAGCGGACAATCGCCCATTGAAGTAAGCAAATATTTGGTAGCTGGTAACAATCCAGAATACACCATTGACTTGGCAGAAAGGATGCAGGTGATTGAATTAACCGCGAAGAGAACTCAAAAGAAACCCGTGGATTTATTAAATAACCGGGTTGGTTTCAATCAAGATGAATTATTGAATTCTGCAGGCCGTGGCGTGGGATTGTTGGAAAATACAAACTCTGCTATTTTAAGTACCCCTGCGGGTTTATCTATTCGCGGGTCAAGACCAGATGGTAACGGATATTTTGTGGATGGTATGAGAATTATCGGTGGTGGATCTACTCCTCCAACCTTGGGAACTCAGGAAATTGCTGCAACAATAAGCGGTATTCCTGCAAACGTAGGTGACTTAACCGGGGGTGCTTTCCAATCTACAACCCGAAGTGCTACTAGAAAAACTACCACCGCTATGGAAATGAATACTTCTCAATTCTTGGATGCTTTTGGCATTAGTGCGATGGAAGGATTTATTTCAGGGCCTGTTTGGATTAAAAATAAGGGTAAGAAAAACGAATACGTGAAGTTGGGCTATGTGGCTAACGCTCAAGTAAGTTATGCTAAGGATCCTGGACCAACTAGAACAGGGGTTTATGTAGTAAAGGAAGATGTGTTAAATCAAATTGAGCAAGATCCATTGGTGTTTACACCAAATGGATTCGTTCACCGCGCATCGTATTTGAGAGAAGATGATTTTGAGCGTTTGAAAGCACGTCCAAATTCTGCACAATACGGTGGAAACGTTTGGGGTAAGTTGGAATTTCGCCCAAGTAATTTAATCACCATGACCCTTTATGGACAGTATGTATACGGAGGAGGTCGTGCGGCATCGAACTCCATTATGAACTATAAAAACAATTCTCGTTCGGATGGACATACGTATCGCGGTTATTTCCAGTTTGTACAGAATTTCAAGACCGATAAAGAAAGTAGCATTAAAAATGCCTTCTACACGATTCGTGCGGAATATCAGAATACGTACTCATTTGGAAGAGATGCGAATCATTTAGACAATATTTTTGATTACGGTTACATAGGTAAATTCACTGCGCATCCAACGGCTTTTTTCCAATATGCTAACTACGATCCTCAACAGAACCCAAATAAAGAGCCTAGAATTGTTCAAGATCAGAATGGCAATTATGTGCAATTGAGAAACTATTGGGAGCAAGTAGGATTTGCTGATACGTTATTGACATTTGAGGCGAGCAATTTAAACCCTATCCGCGCTCGTTACACGCAAAACATTTATGATTATTTTGCTTCAAGAGGAGCAAAGATTGCTAATTCAAACCAAGTTCAAGTAAACCAAGGTTTACTAAATGGTTTCAATCCTAACTCGGTGTATTCTTTGCATGCTACTCCAGGTGGTATTACTTCGGGTTGGTCTAAGTCTATGTCTGAGCGTTATAGTGTTTTTGCTCAAGGGCAAATGCAGTATAAGCCTAAAACAGAAAATGGAATTGAGCGTGCACCGCATGATTTACAAGCTGGATTCTACTATGAGCAACAGTTCTCTCGTGGCTATGGTTTAAGTGCAAATAATCTTTGGATTTTAATGCGTCAGTTGATGAATAGCCATATTCTAGAACTTGACATGGCCAATCCAATTTTGAGCTATGACGCAAACGGTGTATTCACCGATACTGTTCGTTATAATCGATTGTTGAATTCTGCATCTCAGACTTCGTTTGATAAAGCTTTCCGTGAAAAATTGATTTCTGAGGGTAGAACCGATGTGTATGGAAATAAGATTGACGAAAGAACCTTTGTGGATATTAATTCTTATGCTCCTGGTGATTTCGATTTAAACATGTTTACAGCGGATGAATTGTTAAACAATGGTAATAGTTATGTGAGTTACTTTGGATATGATCATTTGGGAAATCGTTTAAACGGTAAGCCTTCTATCAATGAATTCTTCGATCCTTCTAAGAGAATGATAGGTGCATTCCAGCCTGTATATACTGCAGCTTGGGTGCAAGACCAATTCCAATTTAAAGATTTGATTTTCCGATTGGGCTTGCGTATGGAGCGTTATGATGCTAACCAGTTAGTATTGGATGATCCATACAGTTTGTATCCTATTCGTACAGCAGCTGAAGTTACATCAATCAATGGCTTAGATATTTCGCATCCTGATAATATTGGCGACAATTTTAAAGTGTATGTAAACGACATTACCGCTCCAACCAAGATTTTAGGTTATAGAAACGGTGATCGTTGGTTTAACGCTGATGGTAGTGAATTAAAGAGCCCTGAAATTTTAGCTAACCAAACGAGCAACGGTAGAATTGCTCCTTATTTGGTGAATCCAAATCAGAAAGATATTGAATCTTCATCTTTGCGTGATTTTACGCCGGTGGTTAATTTATTACCTCGTGTTTATTTTAGTTTCCCATTGGTTCCTCGTAAGAAGACCTTCTACGTTATCTATGACGTATTGGCTCAGAGACCAAACAGCGGTGCTTCTTTCTTAAGTATCGACGAATTATACTATTTAAAATTCCGTCAAGGAAATACTATTTCCAATGGTGATTTGAAGCCTCGTTTGAAAACCGATTACGAAGTAGGTTTCAAACAATTAAGTGGTGTTAAGGAAGATAGAGGATTGGAATTAGCAGCCTTCTATACAGAGGTTAGAAATGACTTTGGTTTATATCAAATTACGCAAGGTTACCCCGTAACCTACATTACTTATCGTAACATCGATTTCTCTACAATTAGCGGTTTCCGTGCAGAATATAGAATGTTTGGTATCGGTGGAAAAGGTAACATCCCAGGTCCATTTAATTTCAATGCTTCTTACATGATGCAGTTTGCCGATGGTACTGGTTCAAATATCAACTCACAGGCTACCTTGATTGCTTCAAATCAGCCTAATTTGAGAAACGTAATTCCATTGGGTGAATTGGATATTCGTCATAACATTAAATTGATGGTAACCTTGGCTTGGATGGGTGGACGTGACCCAAAGACAAAGCAAAACATGTACATCGGTCCTAAGGTGGGTAATAAAGAAATTTTCAAGAATACCAGTTTCTCTGTAATTTCTAACAGTTATTCAGGTACTCCATACACTCCAACTACTAGACCTGTTCAGATTGGTGCTGTAGACCGTGCGCAAATTAAAGGTGTACCTTTTGGCGCTCGTTTGCCATGGAACCAACAGTTCGATGTTCAAGTACGTAAGCAATTCCGTTTGAATCGTGAAAGCAAAGATCCTTTGAAGATGGCTGCTTTCTTGCTGGTGTCCAACATTACAAATCGTATGAATGTGGTTGGCGTATTCCCTTACACTGGTCAGCCTCAGGATGACGGATTCTTAAACTCTCCTCAAGGTCAGTTATTGGCGAAAAACCAGATTGACGCTCAGAGTTATGTTGATTTATATCGTGTATTATTAAATTCTCAAACCGGTAATTTGGGTGCTCCTCGTACGTTGCGTTTCGGTTTACAAGTATTCTTTAATTAAAAAGTTAGGAAAGAAAAGGTATGAAAAAAATAGGATTTGTTGCACTGTCGTTGTTGCTCGCTGGAGCTTCATTTGCCAGACCCATTGTGAATGTGGAAGGCAGGGCAAAACAAACCACTCGTCGCGGTGGAATGGCCAATACTTGCGAACCTGCTTCGCAGAGTGTTGACTTGGACATAAACAACGTTAGAACGAAGTTGTTGAATGGCGGTGATATGTGGTGGGATTTAAATAACCCCAAATATGAAATTCCCAAAATCAGTGATCCCAACGCGGTTAGAAAACACGCATTGTTCTCTGGTGCAGTTTGGATAGGCGGAAAGGATAATGGAGGAAGTTTGAAGTTAGCGGCGATGACTTACCGTCAGCGTGGTAGTGATTTTTATCCAGGACCTTTGGATACGTCTACTGCGGCCACAGATCCAGTGCGTTGTAAGAACTACGACAAAATGTGGAAAGTGACACGTGACGAATTGGAGGATTTTGAAAGTAGCAAATATGTAAATCAAAGTACCGGTATCCGTGATTGGCCCGCGGGTAAGAATCGTGCACAAATGACGGGTAACGAAGCCTGGTACATGGCTCCATATAAAGAGGTTGTAGCCGATTTTCTATACAATCCTTTGGATGGCGAACACCCTGTTTTGGATGATCGCAGACCCAATGAAGAGAATGGTGTAGATCGTCAGCCAGATATGTTTATTTGGTGGGTGTATAACGATAGAGGTAACGTGCACAACGAAACTCAAGGTCAGCCTATCGGGGTAGAATGTCAAACCACTGCATTCGCGTTTGCAACAAACGACGAAGTGAACAACATGACCTTTTATTCTACCAAAATGATCAACCGTGGTTTTACTACCATCAAAGATTGTTATATGGGTCAATGGGTGGATGCCGATTTAGGTAACTACGCGGATGACTATGTAGGTTGTGATGTTGGTAGAAGTTTGGGTTTCTGTTATAATGGTGACGACGACGATGAAGGCGTACTTGGATATGGATTAAATCCTCCAACTGTAGGGGTTGACTATTTCGAAGGGCCAACCGATTCTGCGGGTAACCAACTTGGCTTGAGCCACTTTATGTATTATAATAACGATAGCGATCCAATTCGTGGTAATCCAGGTGAGGCGATCGAATTTTATAATTTGTTACAAGGTAAATGGTTAGGTGGTCAGACAGTAACTTGGGGTGGTACCGGTTTTGGCGGTAGCAAACCAGCTAAATATATGTTCCCTGGAGATACTGATCCAGATTATCCTGGAGAGAATTGGACTGAGAAATCATCAGGAAACAGACCTGGAGATAGACGTTTTATTCAGTCTACAGGTCCATTTACATTATTGCCTGGTCAAATTCAACGTATTACTGTAGGTGTAGTTTGGGCTAGAACTACCAGTGGTGGTGCTGTTGGATCGTTGAATTTGTTGAAATTGGCATCTGACAAAGCTCAGGTTTTGTTTAATAACAATTTCAAGATTTTGGACGGACCTAATGCGCCAGAAATTGAAATTCAAGAGTTGGAAAACGAATTGGTAATGAAGTTCTTGAATGTTAACTCTCCAAAAGTTGAAAATTATTCCGAGAAATATCGTGATGCGAACAATGTGGAGCGTACCTACAAGTTTGAAGGTTACATGATTTATCAGTTGAAAGATGCTACAGTAAATACGGGAGATTTAGACAATATCGATAAAGCAAGATTGTTGTTCCAGTGTGACGTGAAGAACAATCGCGGACAAGTAATCAATAAAGTATATGATCCTAAGTTAGCAGCCTTAATTCCTGTTGAAAAGGTGGATGGTGCGGATAAAGGCTTACAACATACCTTCAGTATTAAGAATGATTTGTTTGCGACAGGAGCCAATACTACTCTAGTTGATTTCAAACCGGTTTATTACATGGTGTTGAGTTATGCAATTTTGTCGGATGACAGTTTGCAAATTGATCCCAATCAATTCTTAGCTGGTAGAAGAAATATTAAGGTTTACAAGGCTATTCCTCACAAGACTGAACCTGAAAATAACGGAACCGAGTTACAAACTTCTTATGGAAGTGGTCCTGAGTTAACACGATTGGCTGGTAGAGGAAATGGTGGAAACGTGTTAGAGTTCTCTAAGGAGACTGTGGATGAGATTTTGGCCAATAATTTCTCTTCTAAACCTAAGTATGTTGCCGGTATGGGTCCTGTTAAAATCAAAGTGGTTGATCCTTTGAAAATACCTAATGCAAAGTTTGAATTTGTATTCCAAGAATTGAAGCCTTCATTAAATAGTGGATTGAAGGATTCGATGACTAAGAATACCCGTTGGTTTATGGTGAATAAAGCCACCAACGATACTATTTTTGCTGATACAACCATCGGTGTTAAGTTTGAGTCTGTACAAGGTAGAAAGAGCACAAATAATACAACCAATCAAACATTAGCAGATTGGGGATTCTCAGTAGAAGTAGAGCAAGTTAGCAATCCTGCTGAGAGTGCAGTAGCAGATCCAAGCAACAGTTTAATTGGATGGTCGGTTGAATGGGAAGATAACGGAAAGCAATGGTTAACGGCTGTGGCCGATAACGATGGAGCAGCAACACCAACTAACCCTGCCCCATGGCAGAACTGGATTCGTTCTGGTCAGTCTGGAAAGGGCGATTTAGGTACCGCAGGTTTTGATCCTGTAATTCACGATTTCTTCTCAGCTACATTTGAGAGTTTGGATCCAAACCAAGCATACGAAAAGATTTGGAATGGTAGAATTGCACCGTATGGTTTGGTTGGAAGAGAAAAAGAAACTGCCAATGGCAGAAATACTTTTGGTTTTGCATGGTCAGGAAATTCAGCCCCTACACAAAATCCTTTGTCTGAAATAGCGAGTATAGAGTTTGTAATTACGCCGGATAAGACGAAATGGACTCGTGCTGCTGTTCTAGAAATGGGAGATGATGTAGTATCGAATTCTACGGAAGGTCAAATGAAGGAGTTTAATCTTCGTTGGGCGCCTTCAAAAGATATCAATGGCAATGCTGAGTCGAGCAGTTCGGGTTTGTCTTGGTTCCCTGGTTATGCAATTAACATGGAAACCGGTGAGCGCTTGGCAATAGCATTTGGTGAAGATAGCTACTTGCCTGGCGAAAACGGCAGAGATATGTTGTGGAATCCTACAAGCAGGGTTATTAATGATAATGGAAATTATCCTGCAATTGGCGGCAAACACTTCGTTTACATTTTTGGAACAGGGTTAAGCGGTATTTCTCGTAACATTCAAGGTGCTAGATACCAAGGTAGTGATGATGCGGCGATGGCTCGTTTTGTTAATGCGTTGAAAGCAAAAGGCCCGGGGCAAGATGTGAACAGTGCTACCGAGAAAACGCGTTTATTGTCTCAGATTATGTATGTTATGCCAGCCTATTTGGCACCGGGTTACACCATGAATGATGGTCTTCCACCTACATGGGTGAAGTTTAAAATTAATGTGAAAAAGGCTTATACCACCTTTGATGCGGGTAATGCCATTAACAACAATCGTCCTATGTACGAATTTGATGCGGCAAGCATTGCTCCTAAGATTTCTAATGAAATTGGTAGGAAGAATTTAGACTTGGTGAATGTAGTTCCAAACCCATACAGAGGATACAGTCAGTACGAGAACTCACCGATTGATTCTCGAGTAAAGATTACAAATCTTCCGCCAACATGTACTATTACTATTTTTGATATTGCGGGTAATTTGATTCGTAAGATTAAGAAAGCCGATGAGAATACATTTGTAGAATGGGATTTGAAGAATGGATATAATGTTCCAATCGCGAGTGGTTTGTATTTGATTCACGTTAAAGCGGATGGTTTAGGTGAGAAAATTGTTCGATTCTATGGTATCATGCATGCCATCGATTTAGATTCTTATTAATCAATAATTAAACAGTACAATGATTGCAAACAGAAAGAATATTGTAGGATTAGGCTTAGCGATTGCTGCCGCTTGGGTAGGGGAATTGCATGCGGGCAACCCCGAAAGACAGGGTCAGGCAGGTGCGGCTCAATTAACAATCAATAGCTGGGGTCGCAGCAGCGGTATAGGATATGCATATGGCGGAATGGTGCGCGGCACTGAGGCTATGTATTTGAACGTAGCCGGTTTATCGCGTTTGGATAATGCAACAGAATTGAGTTTTTATCGTACCGATTGGTTACGAGGTTCAGGTATTGGCATCAATACATTGGGCTTTGCTCAAAAACTAAATGGCGGTGAAGGTGGAACTCTGGGAATTAGTGTAATGCAGTTTGGTATTAAGCCAATTGATCAAACTACTGAGCAGAATCCTTACGGAGGTATTGGGCCATATCGTGTGAATATGACCAATATAGCGGTTGCTTATTCAAAGACGTTTTCAAATGCCATTTCAGCGGGTATCGTACTGCGCTCTGTTGCGGAAGGTATTCCTGATGCACAGGCAAACGGTGTTACTTTTGATGCGGGAGTGCAGTATATGACCACATTGAAGCCAGGTAATAAGGGTAAGAAGAAGGATGATTTCAAGTTTGGTATTTCGATGAAAAATATTGGACCAGACATGAAGCACCAAGGCGATGGTTTAAGTTATAAAGCGATTTTAGACAATGGCGATTTTTCAAAGACAATGCAAGTAAAGGTGGAAAGTATAAAAATGCCTTCTTTCTTGAATATTGCTGCATCGTATGACATGAAGTTGGATAAAGATCCCGATCAATACGATAACAAATTGACGGCCGCATTTGCATTTACAAATTTCGCTTTTAGTGCCAATCAAACTACCGTAGGTTTGGAATATACGTATAAGAATATGCTTTCTTTGCGTGGTGGACTTGTATATCAAGAGGGTGTATTTGATCCCGATAACAGAACTTCAGCGTTTACTGGATTACAAGGTGGCTTGAGTTATTTATGGACAGGTGAGGATAAGACACAGATTTCATTAGACTATAGCTATAGAGCTACAAATCCTTTTAATGGCGTTCACACATTAGGTGTGCGCATGGGATTCGGCGAATAATTATTTTTTTGTATATTTGTAAATATGCATCAGTTGCGGCTGATGCATATTTTTTTAATCAATTTTAAGCGTATTAAACCATGAGTGATATTCAGTATTTATCCAAAGAGGGATTCGAACAACTAAAACAAGAACTACACTTGCTTAAGACAGAAGAAAGGCAGCGTATTACCAATGCCATAGCGGAAGCAAGGGACAAAGGTGACTTAAGTGAGAATGCTGAGTACGATGCAGCCAAAGAAGCTCAAGGGCATTTGGAAGCGAAAATTAGTCAATTAGAAAACTTAGTGGCTATTTCTCGTGTTTTGGATAATTCTATGATTGATACTTCCAAAGTGAGTATTATGTGTAAGGTAAAGGTGAAGAATCACAATGTAGGAAAAGAGGCAGAGTATCGCTTGGTGTCTGAACGTGAGGCTAATTTGAAAGAGAACAAGATTTCCGTAAAAAGTGCCATAGCTCAAGGTTTAATGGGTAAGACTGTTGGTGAAACCGTTGAAATTCAAGTGCCTGCAGGGATAGTGAAGCTAGAGATTTTAGCAATAAGTATTTAATTTTTTAACGATGCCAACCTTGTTTTCTCGAATAGTTGCAGGAGAAATTCCATGTCATAAAATTTTAGAAGACGAAAAACACTTGGCTTTTTTGGATATCATGCCGTTGGTGCATGGTCATGTTTTAGTGATTCCGAAAAAGGAGAAAGATTATATTTTTGACTTAGAACCGCAAGAGCTCGCTGAGTTGTGGATTTTCGCACAGCAAGTAGCAAAAGGTATGAAGTCGGTGCTATCGTGTAAGCGCATTGGAACTGCGGTTATCGGCCTGGAAGTTCCGCATGCACACATCCATTTAGTTCCATTGCAGACCGTAGGTGATATCAACTTCGAAAAGCCAAAATTGTCGCCGTCCCATGATGAATTAGTTGCCATGGCCGATACAATTTCTGCGGCTTTCCGGTAATTCTAATTAATTGTAGTCACAAGCAAAATAGCTTGCTTATATTTGTTCTGAATGAAGCCAGAACTTTTTCATCTTGGAAGTCTAACGGTGTACGGATATGGTTTCTGTATTTTGTTAGGTGTGGTAGCCGCTTACCTCCATTTTTATGTAAATCGAAAGCGAATCGGAATAACGGAAGATCAGATTTCTACGTTAATTTTGGTCTGTGGAATCTCCGTATTTGTAGGCGGAAAGTTGTTTTTTATCCTAGAAGATCCTGTTTTATACATCACCGAGCCCCAAAAATGGCTCTCTAATTTAGGAGATGGCTTTGTATTTTATGGTTCTTTTTTAGTGACTATTTTGGCCTTGTATTGGTGGTTTAAACGCAGTGGATTTGTGTTTTGGCGGTTGATGGACGAGGTGGGAATAGCTGGTGCATTTGTACATGGATTTGGCAAAATTGGTTGCTTGTTGGCGGGGTGTTGTTATGGTTTGGTTTGCGATAAGGAAGTGGGAATTGTTTTTACGGATGCAATGAGTAGAGCAAGACCTTTAAATACGCCGTTGTACCCAACTCAAATTTGGGATGCCATGGTGATTTTCGGGGCAATTATATTTATGTACATTTGGAGGAAATACAAGCAATACGATGGTCAAGTGTTTTTGATTTATTCCATAGTTTACGGAGTGGGTAGAATTATTACCGAAGAGTACCGCGGAGATGAAGCTAGGGGATTTTTATTTGATGGATTGTTAACGCACAGTCAATTGATAGGAATTGTGGTGGTGTTATTTTCAGTGATTTTCCATATTAAATCAATTCAGAATAAAACGAATGTATTGAAAGTGGATAACACTGAAGACAAGGGTAATTAGTGCTTGAAATTGTTTTAGCTAATCTTGTGGATCTTATCTATTATAAAATTAGCAATAGTTAAATTGAAATAAATAAGCAGGTGAAGTTTGCGGATGTTGTTGGTCAGAAAATCGTAAAAGAACGACTAGTACAGGGCGTTACCGCCGGAAGAATACCCCATGCTCAATTGTTTTTAGGTGCTGAAGGAAGTGGTGCTTTACCATTGGCTCTGGCGTACGCACAATATCTATTGTGCGAAAATAAAACGAATGATGATAGTTGCGGAGAATGTGGAAATTGTAAGAAATCTCAGCAATGGAGTCATCCCGATGTTCACTTTTCATTCCCTTTCCCAGGGAAAAAAGGCGAGAGAGAAATTGCGAGTGATGTTTACACGCAATGGAGAGAGGTTTTATCCAATTCTGCCTATTTGTCCTATGCGTCTTGGATGAAATCCTTGGACGCGGAAAATAAGCAAGGGAATATTCCTATTTTAGAATGCAGAGCAATAATTAGGAGTTTAAGTTTAAAAGCATTTTCTGGTGGGTATAAAATATTGCTGATGTGGCTACCGGAATATTTGGGGAAAGAGGGCAATGTACTGTTGAAATTGATAGAAGAACCACCGGAAAAAACCATTTTTTTGTTGGTGGCCGAAGATTCGGATTCGGTATTGAATACCATTATATCAAGAACACAGTTGGTGAGAATTCCACCGATAGAAGAGGACGACATGGTAAGGGCTTTGGTAGAGCAAGAAGGATTGGAATTAGAAAATGCAAAAAAATTGGCTGTTGTAAGTGCAGGAAATTATTATACGGCCTTAGAGCTCATCAAGGAATCGGAAAATCCTTTTCTTGAACCTTGGAAAACCTTGTTAACATTTGCATTTACAGGAAGAATGGAAAAGTCTATCGTTTGGGCGGAGGAAATGTCAACATTGGGTAGGGAGGGCTTAAAATCTTTCTTTTTATATGGGCTACAGTTACTTCGATATTCAATGTTACAACCTTATGGGGTAGGCGGATCGGCTTGGAATGTGCAGGAAGCGGATTTAGTGAAACGGTTATCTGGTTTACAAATGGGTACCGATAGGATTCAAGGCATGGTATCGGCCATTGAAAATTGTATGTATGAGATTGAACGAAACGGTAATTTGAAGATGATACTGGTAGATGTTTCCTACCAAGTTTCGAAATGGATAAAAAAATCATAGTTCGGGCAACCTTTGGATGAAAAAAATCATCTTGGGGTAGAATTCGAGCATGTATTTCAGCGATGATAAACCAGCAGGAGGACAAAGACTATCAACTGTTAAGAGACAGTTTAGGGGGCGATGCGCTGGCGCAAAAGAATTTTTTTACTCGATTTTCCAAAACCGTTTATGCAGTTTGTCTGCGTTACATGTCCAATGAAGACGATGCTAAAGACATGCTGCAAGAGTGTTTAATTAAAGTGTTTCAAAAAGGCAAGGAATTTCGTTTCGAGGGTTCCTTGGAAGGATGGATTCGGAGGATATCGGTAAATACTTGTTTGGATCATATCAAAAAAAGGCGTTTAACGTTTTCAGAGGACATAACCAATTTGGAAATCCCGGAAGATAAAACATGGGGTGCGAGTTCTTTGGAATACAATGATTTACTAAAGTTGCTCTACCAATTGCCGGTGGGGTATCGGTTAGTTTTTAATCTATATGCGATGGAAGGATTTACCCACGCAGAAATTGCCGAAATGTTGCAGATTTCGGAAAATACAAGTAAATCTCAGTTGTTCAAAGCTAGGCAGTGGCTTAAATCTAAAATTAATAGAAATTGAAAATTGATAATGATTCCATAGATCAATTGTTCCGCGAAAACCTACAAGGTGCTTCGCCGGAAGTTCCTATGGATGTAATGGAAAAAGTACTGAATCAATGGCAACAAATGTCTACAGTACCATCGTCTTCTAGCTCTGTTTCACAAGCTGCAGAAGTAACCAAGGGTGCTAAAGGTTTAAAGTTGATTTCAACGTTTAAGAACTTATCGGTTCTTCCCAAAGTTGCCTTGGGGATTGGTTCAGTTAGTTTGGTGGCAGTTTTGGTTACAGTATTGTTTTCTACATTGAAAACAAATTCAGATACGATTAACAAACTTGACCCTCAACAATCGGTTGTGCCTGGAGAATCACCAAGCAATCATGTAAATAGTGATTCGCAAATGCCATCATCACTTGTGGAAACACCAGTAACAGTGAATAAAAATTTAAGTACAAACTCTGAGGATGGGTTTGGTGTTCAACTTTCGGAAAGTAAATTAGGAGTGGATAAAGCTGAATTACCTTCGGTACTTAAATCGGAAGAGAATAAATCAAAATATGCAGCGATTGGATCACCAGTGGAAACAAACCCTACAAAGGGCGCTACCGATCAAAATGCGAACAACCGCAAAAAAGAGGGATTGGACTCCAAAAACAACTTAGCCGATTTGAATGTATCGGTGTTGGACGAGGGTTGGGTAAATGTGTATATTGATCAAGTGGTAACGGATAACACCATGTTGGAATGGGGCGATGGAAGGGTAGAAAAGATTAAGGGTGCGAAGTTGTATCGACACCAATATTTTCCTTGGACCAAAAAGCGGTTTACGGTTCAATTGGTAGAGTATAAAGATGCGGAAATGAAGGTAAAGTCTATTTTAGCGCAAGGCTTTGCGGTAGTTTCGCCCGAACAACAAGAAGAGATTATTCCAGAAATAATTACACCTAACGGAGATGGATACAACGATGAGTTCTATGTAAAAATTCCATCGCCTGAATATTTCGAGCTGCTTGTATTTGATAAATCGAATTCGGTTGTTTTTCGAAGCAATTCTTTGAATGATCATTGGACAGCAATGACTAAAAATCAGCAAGTAATGGAGGGTGAATACCGAATTTTATTGACGCTTAAGTATAGCGGTGAGGCGTCGCACCGATTTATTAGAAAACGATTAATTGTACAACAGTAAGACAACCAAAGAATATGATAGCTCGTCTGATAAGCACATTTTGGGATGAGGAAGATGTTAAATACTTGTTTAAATCCTCTAAATCCAATAAATTTGACCGATTACAACTTCGAACAAAACCGATGATGACCGATATAAAATCTTTTGTTAAAAAAATTGTCCTAGCGGGAGTGGCTTTTTTTGGCCTAAATACTGCTGCTCAGGCGCAATGTGTTATTAACTACGACGGTAACCCATGCGTAGGAACACCTATCCGTTTTACAGGTTCTAGCACAGGAACCACCCACGATTGGAATTTCAATAATGAAAACACCCAAAGTGGGATTCGGAATGTGAACTATGCATTTAAAACTGCAGGTAATAAGACGATTACCTATGTAACCACCGTAAATGGAACGAAATGTACTGCTACGTTGAATTTGGTGGTGTACGAAAGTCCAACCATTAAGTTAAAGTTAAAGAACTTGTACGAGCAGTGTTTTGAGAAAAACTTGTTCTGTTTTGACGATAGTTCATTTAATAAGAATGGTAAGAAAATTCAAAACATCAAATATTTGGTGGGTGATGGTCAATTTTTTGAATATCCCAAGCCTACCTTGCCACAAACTTTTTGCTTTAGTGTAAAAGACGAACGTGGAGGTTTGTTTGATTTGTTCATTGAGGTGGAGGATGAGAACGGTTGCGTTACTTCGGATACCATCAAAGGGGCTGTAAAGGTTCGCGAAAAGATTGGTGCAAGATTTACATCGGATAAGAAAACAGGTTGCGATTCGGTTTTGGCAACCATGCGTAATATATCAAGAATTGATCGCAGTCAAGTAAAATGTATGATTTGGAGATGGGGAGATGGAGTAACTGAGAAATTCTGTCCTCCAACTGCTGATCAGTGGGCTGGTCCTGGTGGAAATGGTATTAAGCGTTGGTTTAAAGGTCAGGGTACTTATAACTCTACGTTGTTTGTAGAAACAGCAGATGGTTGTATTGATTCGTTTACCGTTTCAGCATCTGCAACGGTGGTAAAGACAAAAGCAAAGATTATCGCTAGTAAAGATTCTACTTGTATTTCTGATCCTAAGATTGACTTTACTGTGGATGAAATTCCACAAGGTGCTACCGGTTTGTTGTGGACGTTTGGTGATCCTAACTCAGGACCACAGAATACAAACAACAGAAGTTGGGCTGTTTCACACAGTTTTACTGGTCTTGGTCCATTCTTGATTTCCTTGAAATACGGTCACCCAATTTGTGGTGTACAAACCGTATTGGATACCATTTTAATTATTGGTCCATCGTCTGTGATTGAAGTGACCAATCAGCGGATTGCTGAGCATGAGGTATTTCAGTGTCCTAAAGATGTGATGGACACGGTTCACTTTAATAAGAACTTCTCAACGTTCTATCATAACGATAGAAATTACACGGATGATGATTCCACCTTTTATAAGTGGAACGGTACCTTGGGTCACAACTTCACCGCAAACAATCAGACATTCATCAAGGTAAAGAAGGATAAAACGAATGCTCCGCTAACTCCTGGGGTACACGGAGATCCTTTGGTGCGTCAGCGTGTTTGCGCAGTTCGAATTTGGGATTTTGGAGACAGCTATGCTCCTAAGTGTACTACGGATATAACTCGAAATAAAAATAGGTATGTGAATTGTCAGTATTCAAACGATTCACTTCCTGTGCACTATTATAAATCGTGGGATTTGATCATGTTGTCTGATTTCAAAAATCAGCCCATGGAAGATGCGTTATGGTTTGATAGTATCGGATTGTGTAAGCGTATCGAAGTTTGGCCTTCGGATTCGTTTGCTATTATTCAGGATTCAATTTTATTTATTCCTCGTGACCAGGCAGATTCAGCGATGGCGAATGATGCTAAGTATGCCAATGCCATTAAGAAATACCAGCAATACAAGTGGTTGAAAGGACCAGGAGAGCGTTATGTAGAAGATTCTGTTACCATTTATTTAGGCCCGAATGATACGGTTTATGTAAATAAAACTATGTACGTGGGCAGTAAGACTTCTAAGGTAAAATTGAAGGATAAAGACCTATTGCGAATTTTAAGTAAGACAGATTCAGCTTTATATGAATTCTCTGAATATACCAAGCGAGATACCTTGCCTTTACCGTTATTGAATATTCGATTGAAAAAAGGGGAGAAGCCAAAGATTATCAAGATTTATCATGATCCTACCAATGGTGGTAGATGGACAGGTAAGAAGAAGAATTTTGATTATATAGTTAATTATAAGCGATTCCGTGAATTGTATTATGCGAGAATTCCTCAGTGTAACAACGTGAAATTAAAGCATATTGATACATGTCACGTATTGAAGTGCGAAAGTGAAGCTACCAAATCGATTGCCATGTTGCATGCCAATGCTGGTGGTGTAGGTTCTGGTTTGTTAAAAGATGCGATTGAGTGTTTGGGAGCTAAGAATCCACAATACGGTATCACATTTATTTTAAGTGACTTGAAACCGGGTTGTACGTTCTCTCAGGTTGAGATTAACTTCGACTCCGCTTGTAACCCAAATGGATTCGTTCCTTTGAGTGGTTTGTTGCCTGGACCTCGTCCTCCACGTCCTATCCCATATTTGGGTTATGGTTTGGAAGGTAACCCTCCTAGCAGATACTCTAAGCAATACAGTGCGGCTGAAGTTTGTGATCCAAGTGGTTGTATCACGGTTGGTATCATCGTAGGTAATGGTGTTCGTAAGCCAGGTACTTTCTCGCCTCCAACTAAAGATAGACCTATGTGTTCTGATACTCAGTGGTACAGAAAGTTTGCTTGTTTCCCCTTGATTGATCCTGCCTTTGAAGTTGTTACTCCTAAGTTTAAGGCGCCAATTCGCAAGATTTGTAAAGGAGATGATGTAGTAGTTAGAATCTTAGAATCGAATAAGACTCGTACCGAAGATTTAAAATCGTTGCGTTGGACGTTTGAAACGGGTAACGCGGGTCCTGATTATGCCAAGCAGTGGAGAAGATTTATTCAGGAAGATTACTTCCGTTACCAGGCATTACCTAAGGGTTCTGCTTATGGTAAAGCACCTGAAGGTGCGAAGCCAGTGGTTGGAAAAGATACCTTATATAACTATATCATTCAAAACCGCGGTGGGGATGATCCATATCAGATGGCTTGTTCAAATGTGTGGAATGATGGTTTAACAAAGATTTATGATGGTCCGGACACCTTGATTACGGCGAAGATTTGGGGTTGGAAAATAGCTGCAGACGCTTCAGCAGCTTGGGATATCATCAAAGACCGTTTGGATAAGGCAGGTTTTGATCCTTTCGCAATTAGCCCAACTCAATTGGCTGCAATGATTTGGAATCGTGTGGGTACAATCGGTCAGCCAGCTACTGGAGCATATGGTTGTATCGACACTGCTGGTTTCGGTAAGTTTATCCGTTACTACTATGTTCCAGATACAAGTAAGATGAAGATTGTTCATCCAAGGGATACCAATATTAATCCGTTGGATAAAAACATCGTAAAAGGATTTAATAACGATAATCCATTCAGTTCGTATAAATTTAATCCATTGTGGGATGGTTACCATATCATCAGTTTGGCGATGACTTCTTCTAATGGTAAGTGTGATGACATCGCAGCATTCCCAATTATCGTTGGATTTGCGATGGAATTGGAATTGAACGACTCAATTGTTTGTCAAGATGAAGCGAATACTCTAAGCGTATTGCCTAAGTATAAGATGTTCCACCCAGATCCAATTAACTTTGGTACTTGGGACTTTACAGACTACTGGCGTAATCCAGATCGTTTGAAAGATGCTGGTAAGCCAAATCGCGAGCCATTTACCAAGTGGGATTGGAATAAAGCCGACGATAATTCCTCTGATCCAAAGACTATTTTTGGTGGATCCCCTTATGGTGGTACAGGTGTAGGTACTGTGATTAACCCATACGTACAGTTGGGTGGTGGTGGTCCGATGGCCAAGTACTATAAAAATGATTCAGGAGTTTATGTATTCAGAAACATTGCTGGTGATAGTACCGGTTGTGTAGATACAGTAGAGAAACGTTTGTTCATAACTCGTTTGGATGTAAAGTTTGATTTAAACATTAGTACTCCTAGCTGTAATTCAATTATCGAATTCTATGATTCAACCGTGTTGCATGATCCATGTCGTTGGGCCATGAAAAATTGTAATGGTCCTACTCCAATGATGTGTGACTATGTGCGTGAGTGGTTTATTGATTGGGGAGATGGCCGTACCAACTTATTCAAGCGTGCAAAAGCAAATGAAACGGGTTTACCAGATCGTATTGCGCACAAGTACACCCGTAACGGTTGGTTCCAAGTTACCTATGTGGTTAAGACGGATCAGGGATGTGGTGATACCTTTAAGCGTTGGATTAAGATACCAGGTCCACGACCAAGATTTGAATTTACTACCATCTTTGGTGATTCAGCTACGATTTGCGAAGGCGATAGTATTCAATTTAGTAACCTAACTGACAGTGCTACTACTGGTGCCGATTGGATTTGGTACTATGGTGACAAAGGAATTGATAATAGAAAAGATGGTAAATTATGGCATCAGTACAACACTCCTGGTTTGTACTACGTATTCTTGGAACAATATGATAGTTTGATTATTCCTCCTAACGTTAAGAAATATTGTAATGCTATTTTCCCAGACACCCCTACTCAAGGTGCATTCCGAGTGCGAGTAATTAAGAGGGATACGGTGAGAGGTTCAATATTGAAACCTGCGATATGTGTTGGCGATAGTAATACTTTCATTGATAATTCTGATACAGCGCTCAAGACTAATTATTGGGTATTTACAAATATGAGTACAGGAGAGGTTGATACATTAAATGCTGCATCGAATAAAGTTGTTTCATGGAAATTTAATAGGCCTGGTAATATAAGAGTGACGCACTATGCTGAACATGATCCTAATAGACCTAGACCTTGGTGTCCAACGGTTATGCCGGATCTCTTCTTCCTAGTGGATAGTGTTGTGGCCAACTTCTCGATAGACTCCTCAACCACGCCGGACTTTAAGTTCACAAGGGAAGATATTAATGGTGTAACCTTCCGATGGGGTTACTATCACCAGAGCAACATTAAGTTAACTGGAGAGCCATTTGTTGTTGACTTTGATAAGAGCGATAAGGTGGTGAGTGTAAGTTATACTGGAACGGATACATTCTGGATTTGTTTCGAAGCTACTAACGCAACAGGTTGTAAGGATACTATTTGTAAGAGTGTATCGGTGAACCAGTTCATTACCTTGGCGAACGTGTTCACTCCAGGTGATGACAAGAAGAATGACGTGTTCCGTGTTCCAATTGCTGGATATGATGTGTTTGAATTGCGTATCTTCAACCGTTTTGGTGAGAGAGTGTTCATTACCGAAGATCCGAAGAAGTTCTGGAATGGTCAGGTAAACAATGACGGTCCAGAGGTTCCAAGCGGAACATATTTCTACCAGTTGACTTACCGATTCAAGGGTAAGACCAAGGTAGAGAAGGTGGATGGAACAGTAAACGTAATTAGACCTCAATAATTGATTATTGAATATTGGAAAAGGGCTGCCAGCGATGGCGGCCCTTTTTGTTTGTGCCTTCTAGTGATGATAGGTGGCCCTTTTTGTTTAAGCCTGCCCGAGATGGTGTCTCTATTTGTTGAAGTTGTTTGGTTCCACGTTGCGTAGTCGTTCTACGTAATGTCTTAGCTCCACTCTTACATTCTGAAACAGTAGCCGTTAACATTGTCGTTTCAAACCGGGATATTCAATTTCGGAATCATTAATTAAGTAACTTTGTGCGTGGTGAAAATGAGCAACTCGGATATTATTGTAGCTCGCGCTACTGCAGTTGGATCGGCCGCCTTGGGTGTGATTCGTTTGAGCGGTGCTGGAAGTTGGACGCTGATCATGGGGTTGTTGGATCGATCGATATCCAAGCCAATGAGTCACCGATTGTATTATCGGAACTTGCTGATGGATGGTAAGGTGTTGGATGAAGCGGTGGTTGCGTTGTTTGCCGAGGGAAAGAGTTTTACGGGGGAGGAATCGGTGGAATTAACGGTGCATGGAAGCGAATATATTTTGATGCAGTTGCAGCGATTGTTGGTTAAATCTGGGGCACGATTGGCGGAACCCGGGGAGTTTACGCAACGTGCATTTTTAAATGGTAGAATGGATTTGGCCCAGGCGGAGGCGGTAGCTGATTTGATTGCGGCTGAGCATTCTGCAGCGCATACGGTAGCATTAAATCAGTTGAAAGGCGGGTATAGTCAAGAGATTTTAGGACTGCGGGAGGCATTACTGCATTATGTGAGTTTGATGGAGCTGGAATTGGATTTTGGGGAGGAGGATGTGGAGTTTGCCAATCGGGAGGAATTACGCGCTTTGGTAAGTGATTTATTGAATAGAACTAGGAGGTTATACGATAGTTTTTATTACGGCAACGCGTTGAAACAAGGGTTTCAATTGGTGTTGGCTGGAAGACCCAATGCGGGGAAAAGTACTTTGTTTAATGCGTTGTTGAATGAGGATAGGGCCATAGTGAGCGACATCGCGGGTACAACGCGAGACAGCATCGAGGACCGCTTGATGGTAGATGGAATTTCAGTGCGTTTGGTGGACACCGCCGGAATTCGTGATGCTACCGATACGATTGAACGTTTGGGTATCGCACGGACTTTGGATCGAGTTAGCAAAAGCGGTGCAACCTTATATGTTTTCGATGCGCTTTCATTAACTCCTGAAGATTGGCTGCGAGATGTGACGGATTTACGCAGCAGGACGGATCAGGTGTGGTCGGTAGGGAATAAATTAGACTTATTGGATACTTCCACAACCCGTTTGTGGGAGAATTATGGCTTCAGAAACGATTTGGGCCCCATACATTGGATTTCGGCGGTGGATGGAATCAATACTCAGGAAAGGACGTTATCGTTGATTAAAGAGCTTTTTTTGGCTCGTTTTGGGGATGTTGGCGATCAGACTACCGTAACCAATTTGCGACATGCAGATGCATTGCATCGCTGTATTGAGGATTTGGAGTTGGTGTTGGCTGGTTTGGATTCGGGATTAAGCGGGGATTTAATGGCGTTTCACATCCGCGGCGCAATCCAAGCATTAGGATCCATCACCGGCATCATCGATGTAGAAGAAATTCTTGGCTCCATCTTCTCCCGTTTCTGTATCGGAAAGTAATCGCCGAAAATCAACGATAACCATCTACAACAAAAGATAAATGAAACCCTTGCTAGTCAAGGATTTTCGCGTTTTTAGACCAACTTGGAATAATCGGACAAATTGACCCCCTTTCGTCGGACTCAAATTGACCCCCCTGAGGGAGGCAAATTAAAGGTGCCAATCGAGGTCTTGAACATGGACCCAATTTAGTGTTTTTTAGATTCTGTTTTTAGCCCCTTTTTTTCTGAGTGATTCTCCTTGAAGTTCTATTTCGGATTGCAAATGGGCAATCATGGATTTCATTTCAAGAAATTGCTCCATCAGTATTTCATTGGTGATATTTTTCGAAAGAAAAAGCGCCTGGATAATTTGATACGCTCTGAGACGCAACTTTAGACTTGTCTGGACTATTTTAGAATTTCAAACGGTTCAAATATGCAAAAAGTCAATGTAGTGCTGTTGACGTTTGTCGTTCGTTGTAGCTCTTTGTCGTTATTTATATACATAAAGCGATATAAATAGCTTTAGTTGGCTTTGTTTGGATTCTAGTATGATTAATTGAATTCGCCAGTTTTTTGATAGCTAAATTTTTCTTTCACTTTATCCACTAAATAATATACCATCGGCACTAAATACACAGTTAAAGTTAATGAAGAAAGCAAACCGCCAATGATTACCCACGCCAATCCGTTTTTCCATTCAGATGCCGTACCGCTGGCTAATGCTATGGGCAGCATTCCTATTGCCATTGATAAAGTTGTCATTAAGATTGGCCGCATACGTTCTTTTCCTGCGGTAATCAACGCTTCTTTGAAATGTTTTCCGTCCGCTTTCAGCTGATTGGTGAAGTCCACAATTAAGATGGAGTTTTTTGTTACCAATCCCATTAGCATAATCAAACCGAGCAATGCAAATAAGCTTAAATTACTGAGTGATAAATTTAAGGCTAAAAATGCTCCAATAGCTGCAACTGGTATGGCAAACAGGGCAACAAATGGATAAATATAACTGTCGTACAAGGCTACCATAATCAAATAAATGAGTAAAAATGAAACCAGCAATACCGAGCCCAAAGCTCCGAAACTATCGTTTTGCCGTTTAATATCGCTTCCCCAAGTCATTTGTATGTCGTTGGGTAGGGGATTGTTTTTTAGATATGCCACAACATCGTCAGCCACAGTTCCCGAAGGTCTGCCGAGTGCATCTGAAGTTAATGTAACGGCAGGTTGACGGTCTTTTCTTTCTAAAAGCGAAGGCGAATTATCTTTTTCAATAGTTGCAAACTGTGAAACTTCAATCGGAATTCCCATTGGATTTATTATGTTGAGTTGCTCTACATCATTATGATTTTTACGACTGAATTGATCCAACCAAATTCGTACAGGATATTCCGTTCCGTTTTCTGATAAAGATGCATCGTCATTTCCTGTAAAAGCGGTACGCAAATTCATTCCTACATAAGTGGTACTTAAACCTAAACGTTGCATTTTATCTTTGTTTGGAATTATTTTAAACTCGGGACTTCCTGCTTCTACCGAGAGGCGCACATTATCCGCTCCAGGTATTTTTTCAATAACCGATTTCAATTCAATACCTGTTCGCATTACTTGCTTTTGGTCGTTACCGCTCAATGTGATTTCTATCGGTGCAGAACGAGGAATTAATCCTAACGCAATCATTGAAAAGTTAATACCCGAATATTCTTTCTGTAAATCTCCTCTCAATTTTCGCATAAAAGTTTCAGTAGGGAGATTATTCGTTTCTTTCTTAGGTTTTAGCTGAATGGTAAATTCTGTTTTATTGGCAGCCCCAACTCCCAAACTTCCAATGCCTGTACTTGGTCCGCCCACATTACTGAAGATGGTTGCTACTTCAGGCTGTTTCAAAATATAATTTTCTATTTTTTCGGAAACCAAATTGTTTTTCTGAATGGAAGTACTTTTGTCAAACTCTAACGCCAAACGGAATTTACCCTGGTCGCCTGTTGAGATGAGTTCTTTCCCAATAATTCCCTGCTTCATCATGATTGCTGTTCCCACAAAAAGAAGCAACACAAATCCTGTAAAAATGAGCTTGTGATTTAAAACCCAATTCAGCGTTTTACCATACCAATTGATGAATTTGTCTAACTGATGTTCAAACCAAAGCAAAAAGCGATTGAAGAAATTAGTTGGCTGCAAATCTTCTTTTTTTCCAATGCGTGAAGCCAGCCAAGGCGTTAGAGTAAATCCTACTAATAAACTTGTAAGCGTTGAAGTGATAACCACTACCGAAAATTGTTTGAGCATATCGGCAACAAAAACCTGTAAGAATAAAATCGGCAAAAACACTACTACATCAACTAATGTAATGGACAATGCGGAAAATCCGATTTCCATTCGGCCATCCATAGCTGCAATTCTTTTTTCTTTTCCCATGTCCAAATGGCGTTGTATATTTTCTAAAACAACGGTGGCATCGTCTACCAAAATACCTATGATTAAAGACATGGCAAGCAAAGTCATTAGGTTAAGCGTATAGCCCAATAGCCACATTACAGCAAAAGCGGTAATCAACGAAGTAGGAATGGCAACCACTACAATCAGCGAGTTTCTGAAACTTCGCAGGAACAGCAACATTACCAGCGAAACTAAGATAACGGCTAAAACTAGGTCAAAAAGTACTGAATTAACGGCTGCAATGGTGCTGTCGGTGCTGTCATCAGTTACAACAAATTTTACATCAGCATTGGCATTTTGATTTTCAATAGACAGAAATTTTTCCCTAATCAGTTTGGAAACATCAACTGCATTGGCATCGCCTTGTTTCTTTATCAGTAAGCCAATCCCGTTCTTACCATTATTACTGCTATATGAAGTAATTTCTTTAATGCCTTCTGTTACATCCGCAATATCTTTCACATATACAGGGCTGTTAGGTAAAGGCATTGCGATCTGAACATTCTGAATATCATTGATTGTGTTGAATTTGCCTACCAACTTCACCGAATTAATTTCCGTGTCGGTTTGTAATTTTCCGGCAGGCAAATCAATACCCGAACGGTTGACAGCTTCCACTACCTGATAAAATGAAATTTTATAGAGCTTTAGTTTTTCTTTGTTCACTTTAATCTGAATTTCCCTTTCCTCTCCGCCTAAAATGGTTATCTCCGCTACTCCTTTTAGTTGTTGAATTTGTAGCAGATAATCATCTTTCATTTTCTGATAAAAGTCTGTCGGCTTTAAATTGCTTGTGGCGCTGACAGACATTATCGGCAAATCATTAGGCGACACTTTGCTCATTACAGGGCTTAATATGTCTTTTGGTAAATCCTTTCTGATATTGTCAATGTAGCGTTGGGCATCCTGCATTGTTTTGTCTAAATCCGTTCCATATTTCAGATTGGCGATAATGATCGAAGCATTGGGTAAAGATTTTGTTACCAAATAATCTACACCTTCCAAATTAGATAGTGCATCTTCAATTTTTCGGGAAACGGAATTTTCAACTTCATTGGGTTCTGCTCCTGGATAAACCGTTCTTATTACAACAACAGGCTGATTAAAGTCAGGCATTAATTCATAACTCAAATTCTTGTATCCTATCATGCCCAACAAGGCAAAAACGCTGAAAAGAACGATGATCAGCGATGGGCGTTTGATCGATATTTCTGTGATATTCATTTTCGCTGATTTTATTTAATTACGATATTGGCATTATCAAAAAGATTGATAAATCCATTTGTAACGATGATGTCGTTCTCATTCAACCCGCTGGAAACAACCAATTTGTTTCCAAAAGTTTTTGAAATTGTAATGGTTTCCAATTGGGCTTTCCCATTTTTTATGAGATATACTTTTGCAATTCCGTTTTCTTCAATGATGGCAGATGTTGGAATAAGAATACCTGGCTCATGTTGGTTTCCAGAAAGACTTACTTTACCAAACATTCCCGATTTGATACTTAGATTTTTGGTGTTTGCAACTTGAAATTGAATTGGAAAACTATTTCCCATGTTGGCTTTGCTTCCGAGCATTGTTATTTTGCCTGAAAGAGAAATGTCGGAATAAGCATCTGCACTGATTTTGTAGGAATGGTTGTTTTGAAATTGGACCAAATCATTCTCGGGAACATTGACAGTAAAACGCAAAGTGCTAATATCCGTAATTTGCAACAAAGGAACCCCTGGTGCTGCAAAACCTCCTACTTCATTGAGTTTAGCAGTCACCACACCATTAAAAGGTGCTTTAACACTAGTTTTGCTTATTTGCTCTAACAAAGTTGCTCTCTGAACGTATGCAGATTTTAACCCTAATCTTGCTTTTTCCAACTGTACACCCTGAACAGCATCAGCTTCAGTTAAAATCGTATAGCGATTTACATCATTTTCCAATCCCTCAATTTGTACCTCAACCGTTTGCAGTTGTAATTTCAATAACGAATTATCCAACTGAATAAGTGATTGCCCTTTGGAAACATAGCTTCCGACATCTACCAAAACTGCATTGATTTTCCCTTGTATGTCTGCACTTATTTTTGTTTCCTTATTCGGCTCAAAAGCTCCTGTATAACTTCCTGCATCGTTGATGTCTTGTATGTGAACAGTATCAACACATACTGTAATTGGTTTTCCTTTATCATACTGATAAACTCTGTTTTCAGTTGTTTTTTTGTTGCTAGCCAATTTTAAAATCACCAATCCAACAATGGCAGCTCCGGTTATTAACCAAATTATCTTTTTCATTTTCTCTATTATTATTTCGTAATTTTTAATTTTTGATTGATGTAATGGTACCAGTCAGTTTTTTATGTTCCAAATCAGCTTTCAGAAAATCAATGACTGCATTCAGGTAATTTTGTTGTGCTTCACGAAGTGCATTATCAGCTAACACAACATCTGTAAGGCTTGCTGTACCTTGTTTTTGTTGTAAAACATTTTGCTCATAAATTGTTTTGGCTAAAGCAATTTGACTTTCGGTATTTGTGATGGTGGACTTTGCAATAGTTTTTTGTCGGATGGCATTTTCAATTTCCATATTGTTTTTTTCTGTAATCAATTTAGATTGCAACTCATTATTGGTAATCTCCAATTTCTTTTGATTAATTTTTCGCTGTGTAACCGTTCCATTAAAAAGTGGGTAGCTTAGTTGCATGCCTGCAAAACCAATCGGATAGAATTTCAGAAAATCGTTAGGCTTTTTATCATAACCTAAACCTGTTGTTCCGTAAGAAGCTATTAAGTTTAGCGAAGGCAAAAATCTTGACTGGTTTAGTGTTCTTAAATCACTATGAAGCAGTTGGTTTTGTTTTTGGATAATTTTTAAATCCAAAATATTTCTTGTATTACTTTCAAAAGAAACTTCGTGTTGAATTTCAGAAACAACAGAAATATTCTGTTCCAATGAAATTCCCATATTAAATTTGAGTGCATTCAAAACCTGAATGAGTTTGTTGTTTACATTTTGCCTCTGTGTGTTGAGCTGTTCGGCTTGCAGTTTTACTTTGCTCACATCGCTACCTTTCGTCAAAAGTTGGTCTTTCAAGAGTTGCATATTCTTGAGTAGCTTTTTGGTATTAGCAATATTGCTGTCCAAAAAAGCCAATTGATGTATGATAATTTGAGCATTGTAATACAATGATGTAATATCAAACAGAACCTGTTCTTCGGATTTTTGAAACTGTAATTCTGTAAGTTCTTTCGCAGTTTGTGTGCTTTGTATCGCTCCATAAACTTGTGGATTATACAATGGCATAGCCAACTGCACATTTGCATTGATGTTATGCGGTACACCAAATTGCAAATCCTTGAATTGTCCTTCAGGTGCGTGCGGATTTAGCGCATTCAAAGGCATTAATTGCGTGGGTAATTCCATAAAATATTTATAATCGATATTGGCAGTAACTTTAGGAATGAGATGGGCTTGTGCTTCTTTTTGCCGTTGTTCACAAAGGGATATGTTATTACGATTGATTAGCAATGTCTTGTTATGGACTTTTGCCGTATCCATACATTGTTTCATTGTCCAAACCTCTTGAGCCTGGACTAAATTCCAACCAAATAAAACTATCAGGCCGAATATGAGTTTGTGAGTATTCACTAACATGTTGAGTTAAATTTTTTTTTTTAATTTTCAATCATTTTTAAAATTCCATCTAATACCGATTTACCATCCTTTACTAGATTGGATTTATGTCCCGATAATTTCCATTTCAGCACTGTCATTCTCATTCCGCCAATAATGATGGTTGTAAGGGTAGACGCTCCAATCAATTTATTGTATTGCCCTTTCTCTTGTCCTTGTTTAATGTTCTTAGAGACAAAGTCCTGCATCATATCCATAATTTCAGCCACTTTAGAACTCAAACTTTCATCAAAATGGAAAATGCTTTCTGCAAAAATTACACTTACAATAGCAGGTTTGTTAGTGAAAGTTTGAAGCTGAGAATTGAAAATGGCCCTTAATTCGTCGCCAGTAGTTTCAGAATTTTTAAAACTAAGAGACTGAATACGGTTTCCCATTTCTTTTTTAAAGTACTCCAGCAAACTCAATAAAATTTCATTTTTACTTTTAAAATGCCTGTATAGAGCGGGTTCAGACAATCCTATATCCTCCGCTAATGTTTTAATGGTCAGATTCTGAATACCATATTTGGAAATACGGTTGGTTGCGGCCTCCATAATTTCAATTTGCCTGATTGTGAACTCTTGCATTTTTTTTATAGAAGTTAGTTAGTATTCACTCGCAAAGGTAGGCTACTTTTTCAAACAAACAAATAAAATTCAAAGAAAAGAGATAGTGGATCTTGAATTATAATTGGCTTTGTTTGGATTGAAAATAAAAGCATGCAAATACGTAATTGCTCAAAAGCTCAATGGCTCATCGCATTAAATTTTGCGCATTTGAAGGCAACAAAACAAGAAGTTGTGATGATGTAGCGAGATGAAAAAAACTACAACAAAATACAAGTATCAAAAATATAATTTATCTTCGTTTTATCGTTCTTAATTGTTGCTGATTTGTAACTCAAGAAAGTCGAAATCTGATGAGTAGTTGCTCATTTGTTGCTCGAATTATTTCTCGAAAGTCACTGTTTACAACGGTTTCAGCGTTTTTTGTTTCTTATCGTTTCATGTATCGGAAAGTGATAAAATTTGAGTTTTTTTTAATTTATAGTCTTAAGCCACCACCAGAGCGAAACATAGTTTTACGGTAGTACTCTTTTGGATCATTTTCAAACATCATGGATATCTCCATATTGATAAATTGGTCTTGATATGTTTGATAATAGGGTCTGAGGACTAATTTTAATTTGGGTGTTTGTCCATTCGATAAATGAACGACGTATTTTTTAT
>JACCDW010267158.1_pt1 | contig 29709 bp, 23 predicted proteins | sample 7449781 | NCBI WGS metagenome assembly JACCDW01 (sample SAMN15323449, study PRJNA562643) | freshwater metagenome | isolation source: river surface water | place: USA:Blue River Watershed | collected 2017-08-18
CGACGAGTGGTACTGCGACGACTTTTGCGCATGTTGGTTTTACGACTTTTACGTTCAGTACGGGATTTACGGTGAGCCATTTTGTTTATACTTATACTTCAGAAATTTTTTGGAGTAAGATGGAGAGATCTTCAGCCTGCTGCTGGATTCCTACAGGGCCGGAAACAAAATGTCCCTGATTTTCCTCTACCGCCAATAAAGTTGTCGGTCCAGTCCGCTCGGCCCATTTGACCGCTTCATACGTAAATACTTCGCTGTCGTTCAAACCCGTTCGGACTATTTGAAATATTCCTGGTGTAGTTTTATTCGACACAAGTTCCATCGGTGACCATTTTAACATAGACACAAAATCACTTGCTCTTTGTTCTGGTAATCCAAACTCGTCTGTTTCAATATTTGTTAAAGGGAGATTTCTATTTGTTGTTGTTCTTAAGACATCTAAATAAGGAACTTCCATATATACCCCTTTGAATAGCTCACCTTTTCCATATTTTGCTGCTAAACCACCAACCCATAACCCCCCTGCTGAACGTCCATATAAAATAGTTTTTTCTTTTGGAATCTTTGTTTTTTTCTGGACATCTTGTATTACAGATTCAGCAGCATCTAAAACAAATTCTCTTCCCTTCAAACGACCTAGGTCCTCCCATTTTGGCGAATCATCTCCCCCTCCTGGTAGTAAAGCAATTACTATACACCATCCTCGTTTTAAAAGGGGTTCCCATCGAGCTGTACTCAGACCTGTTGGTAAACCATATGCTCCATAGGCTACCACTAATAATCCCTCTAACTGATTGGTAGTGGGTTCCACTAATACATAAGGAACTCCTAAAGAACTTTTTTGAAGTTTGACTGTATTTGTACCTTTGGTAGAGGGTATTGTAGGATAGGACTCTTCTTTCGTATTCCACCAAATAATATCCTTAGCTGGTTGTGTTATTCGAATATAATCTCCACCAAAAGGATCCATCATAACCTGTCCAATTCCTTGCCAACAAACTACAGGAGATTTGTTTGGACTCACTTTCCAGAGTGTTCGAATACCTTTTGATTTTGTCACAAGAAATCCTTTTGTTGAATCAAAACTTTCTGGATTTTCCAACTTTTTTGACAAAATACATTTACTTCCTTTGACTTTCCAACCATATTTGTCCCAAACAAAATATTCTCGTTTTTGACTGCCAAAGACAAACCGACGACTATCCAAATCTATTCCCTCTAACACAACAACTCCTTTTTCACTTATTTCCAATATATCTTGTTTTGCTCCTGCTTGTCTTCTGACGTAAGCGAATGTTCTATCTCCACGAATCAACTCCAAATTATAACGATAGTCCTCTTCTTCATAATAGACCTGTTTATCTTTTCCTGTATAAGCATTATAACTCACTAGTTTATAAAAGACTAATCTATTTTTTACTTCTAAACAATAACAACGGTCACCTACTACAGCTACAAATGGACCTACTCCTTTGACCTCCCACAAACAAGAGTTTTTATTTTTTTCATAACAACAAATCTTATAACTTTCTGAACCAGAATCATCCGCCTCTTCAGAAGTCCAAACAAATCCATTTTGGATATCGAGGTCTGCTGCGGAATGAATTATATTCTGACTATGATTCCATTTCCAAGTAAAACTGACTGTTCCAGAATGTCCTACAGAAACTTCTTCTGTTCCAAATAACATCTCTTGACTGACTCGTTTTGAAGCCTCAAGTTCAGCAGAAAGAAGAGATATCTCCTTTTTCAAAGGCTTTATAGTTTCTGACCATCGCTTCTGATGCTTTTTTATTAGATCATTCCAGGCTTTACCATCCATATTTTCCATCCATGCTAAAGGGTCAGACCAGGTTATGCCATGTATTGTTCTGGTTGCGACCAAAGGAAGCATTCTGATCAATATATAGGTTTAAAAATACAAGAAAACAAACCTTAGAATGACCCAAGCAGTTTTCTTATATAACAAATCCAATCCATACGGGATTGCGGAAGATGTCAAAGTATTTGAAGATGTTTTACGTAAAGTAGATTTAGGATTTACTAAAGTTCGTCATTCTGACCCATTAGAAAAAGCAGTCCTATGCGATATTGCGTTCCATTTTGAAATTCCTATTTACTCTTATTTTCCATGGGCCAGAAAAAATGTTTTAGTTATTAATCCAGAATGGTGGGAAGATGGCTGGGATGCTTATTTAGCTCATGCGGATTTATTAATTTTCAAATGCGAGACCGACAGAACATATTTTATGGATTTGAAAAATGTATCAGTTCCTTCCACAACTATCCCTTGGACAACTCCTGTTACACCTGATGATTTTAAACGCTTTCCAGCTTCTACAGAACATACCACAGGTTGCTTATGGTTATTAGGAGGCAGTCGTAATAAAAGAGCTGCTGCTGAAAAAATCTTACCTCTCTGGAAAGAATCATTTCCTGATGTGGATGTTTATACCACAACCCCTTTAACACTTGATACCAATTCTTTAGCCAAAAATATTACTATTCATGTCCAAGATTTACCAGAAGAAACTCGTCGTAATTTACAACATTTATATCCTTGTCATTTAATTTTTAGTCAAGCAGAAGCACTTGGAATGGCTGCTTTAGAAGCACAAGCTGCTGGCGCATATGTAATAGGGAATGCTTTACCAGTTTATTCAGAACTCTTTTCAGACATCCCTTTGGCACCTTCTACTCTCAAGGCTTTGAAAGCAGGACAAATGGATTCTTTTGAAAATATAACCTCAGAAGATATACAGAACTTACTCCAGAACTTTTTAAAAACAGATCTAGTTACTTTTCGCAAACAACAAAAAGAAAAAGCAACAGAACGGTTCAAAAATTTTGTAAAAGCAACGCAATCTTTATTTAAAGTTATTTTGAACCAACCTCCAAAATATAATATTCGCACTCTTCCACCTGTTTTAACTGATTCAGAATGTCCTCCTATTTCAATTGTTACCTTAATGTATAACAGAAGAAAATTTGTTGATTTAGCGTTTCACAATTTATTATTAACAGATTATCCTAAAGATAAGATTGAATGGATTGTGGTAGAAGATTCTGACAAAGTGGAAGAACAAGCAAGTGATAAGATTATGAAGTTTGGACGTGAATGCCAACCTATGTGTTTAACTTATATCCCTTTGGAGAAAAAAACGCCAATTGGTGAAAAAAGAAATATTGCCTGTAAAAGAGCACAACATGATATTATTTTAATGATGGATGATGATGATCATTATCCAGTCCCATCGTTTCGCTACCGAGTTGCTTGGTTATTAAAACATCCAAGCCAACCAAAATGTACAGTCGCAACCACGATTGCTTGTTATGATTTGTTAAAGGGAACCTCAGCAGTCAACACACCCCCTTTTACACTCGGTTTGAAGGAACGTGTTTCAGAAGCAACATTAACTTTTTATAAAAAGTTCTGGGAACAACAACAATTTCCTTCTGAAAATATGTCAGAAGGAGATGGTTTTTTACAAGGGAGAGAAAAAGAGGTTTTAGAGCTACAACCACAACAGATAATTGTAGCGATGAGTCATTCTAATAACTCTTCAAGTAGAAGAATTCCACCAGGTCCAAGTGGCCAACCTTCTTGTTTCTGGGGTTTTCCTAAAGAATTTTTAATATTTTTACATCGTTTAGCAGGAGTTGAAATCGAAGAAGATACTTCAAATCCTAATTCTAATAAAAGTAAAAACAAAAATAAGAAATAAATTTATTTTTCTAGAGAAAAGTAAAGAGGTGCTTTTGTTTTTGAATTCGAATATAAAGGAGCTTTTGTATTTTCATAATAATTTTGTTTTCTTTGTTTGTGGTTTCTTTTTTTATGTCCTCCTTCTTGTTGTGGAGAATTAATTGGTAATACTACAGGTTGTAAAGCAGTTTCAATAGTTTTACTTATAGGCTGAATGCCAGCTTTACAAACTTGTAGAATATCTTCTTTTACAACAGGCACACCTAATAATTCTAATAATAAACGAAAAATTGGTTCAGATTTTATCGTTTCTAAAATTTCTTGGAATTCTTTACTACAAACTATAATATCCCACTGTGCTAAACTTTGTAGATTCTGAATATCAGCTAAAGAAATTTTAGAAATTTTTTCCAAATTTAATCCTGTAAATTTCACTTGTTGTCCAAAAGGAGCTAAACCACGACTAGCTTGTTCTTCAATAGTTTTTATTTTACTTTCAAATTGGTTTGTTAAAAGTTTTAATTGTGAAAAAGCCATTTCAATTGGTTGTTTTACAATTGTTGGTGGAAGAGTTGAAGCAGCCCATAATAAAAATCCTATTATAACTGATTTCATTCCTTTATACAAATCATTTAAAATCTGATTTCTTAAACTTGGATTTACTAAAGTCCAAGCATTTATAATATATTTAAGTAAAACTCCTATAGCAACTCCTGATGGACTCAAAAAACCAAGACTAGTCATTATCATTTGTCGCCACTGACCTGTAATTAGCTCTTCCATAAAAACAATCAATGTCAAAAGATAAGAATTAGAGCCTAGAGCAGCAGAACTAATACGAAATGAATCCAAAATTGCTATCAAAAAAATAACAAGAGGTTTTCGTGGAACAGGTATGGGAGCTGGAACACCTGGAACAACAATCATTTGGTCGCCATTAAGAATCTTTGCAAATCCTGGAGATTCTGTCGCAAATCTATTCCAGAACTTATCATATTCATCTGTTTTATTCAAAAAAGCTTGAAAAAGTTTATCTAAACTAACATCTTCTCCTGTTAAACTGATTGGATTTGTTGATTCAATAAAAGAGCCTGTGGATAAAATTGGTGTTTCTGAGCCTCCTCCTACATGAGTAGGAGGGTTGGCGTATAATTTTGAATTAAAGCCGCCTTCTTGTTCTTCCTTTTCTTCCAAAAGCCATGGGCATTTTTCAAAAATAGATTCAACAAGTTTTTGTTCTTTCGATGTTAAAAGGGGTTGTCCGATTTCATTCACTAAATTTGCGGACCAACCAGGCGCTCCCTTTTTCTGTAAAAAGGAAGTTAGTAACAAACATCCATTGGCAAAACATACATACACATTATTCTGTAACTCTTCATAATTGGTTTCTCGGATGACCTTTTTAAGAGTATTTATTTTTTCAAATATATCATTCATTCTATTCTATACTATAAAGTAGAATGAGTTATATTTCCCCTTTAACTGAGGCAATTATTGAAGGAAATAAGCAAATAGTTGAAAATTTAATTGAAAAAAACCCAAAAGAAATAAATAAAAAAGATAATTATGGAGTTACACCATTAATTCGTGCTATCACATTTTATCAAAAAGATATTTTTTCTTATTTACTTTTAAATGGTGCTGATCCAAATGGTACAGATCAAAATGGAAATAGTCCTCTTTATTATGTATTAGTGTTAGAAGATGGAAATAATAGAGAAGAATTTAAGAAAGAATTAGAAGAAAAAGGAGCTAAACTTATTAATAATAATAAAGAAACAACTATAGAAAAAATTGAAAACAAATTACAAAATGTGGTAGATTTACATAAAAATGGAGGAAAAAGAAAAATGCGTAAAAGTAAAAAAGTAAAAAAATGTAAAAAATCAAAAACAAGAAAACATTAAATATTCTGTTTTACACTTTCTTCTTACGAGCCGCACATCAAACATTCTCCACCAGCATCCACAGCAGCTTTAGCAGCCATCATACGTTCTTTAAAACTTTTAGCTTCTTGTTCTCTTTTTTCTTCAGAATCAGATTCAGAATCTGAAGAGTCACTATCAGAATCATCCTCTTTTTCTTCCACCATGTTACTTGAAGAAGAAGATCCACTTTGTAAAGCAGTAGCAAATCTTGGATCAACTGTAAATTTTTGAGCCATAACTGGAGCTTTGGTTCGTAAATAGTAACAACCTGTTTTCAAACCTTTGTGCCATCCATAAAAATGCATACTTGTTAGCTTAGCATAAGTAGCATCCGCAACAAATAAATTTAAACTTTGACTTTGACAAACAAAGGCTCCTCGCGCCGCCGCCATATCAATCAAACATCTCTGTTTTAATTCCCAAGCAGTCTTGTAGCGTTTCTGTATGTCCTCTGGAATTGCCGCAATTCCTTGAACACTCCCATTTTTCATCACCATTTCCTGTTTCACTGCATCAGACCAAATTCCTAAATCCATTAGCTCCTTTAACAAATATTTATTGACAATAATAAATTCACCTGCTAACGTTCTACGAGTATATAAATTACTCGTAAAAGGTTCAAAACATTCATTATTTCCTAAAATCTGTGACGTACTCGCAGTTGGCATGGGAGCAAGTAATAAAGAATTACGTAGAGACACACTCGCTCTTTTACGTAGATTTTTCCAATCTAATTCATCAAGATCTTCAGTAATTGGTTTGATTCCCCACAGGTCTGGTTGGAGTTTTCCTAAATTGGCTGGAGAACCAACAAATGTTTCATAAGAACCTTCCTCTAACCCAATTTTACTCGATTCATCTACCGCTGCGTAATAGATATGTTCAAAAATTAATTGGTTTAACTCTTGGGCTTCTTTTTGTTCCCAATCCATTTTGAGAAGAGCAAAAACATCTGCTAAACCTTGCACACCCAAACCAACTGGACGATGACGCATATTACTTTTCTTTGTTTCTGGTGTTGGGTAAAAGTTAATATCTATAACACGATTTAAATTACGAATGGCAACTCGAGTGACTCGTCGTAATTCATTAAAATCAAAGATACCATCTTTAATGAACGCTGGGAGTGATAAAGAGGCTAAATTACAAACAGCAGATTCATTTGCGTCACTATATTCCAGGATTTCAGAGCATAAATTACTTGACTTGATAACCCCAACATTCTGTTGATTTGATTTCAAATTCGCAGCATCTTTATAGACTAAATAAGGAGTACCAGTTTCCATTTGCGCATCCAAGACTTGAAACCAGAGTTTTTGCGCAGGTAAAGTCTTTCTTGCTCTCCCCTCTTTTTCATATTTAGTATATAATGCTTCAAAAGCATCCCCTGTTACATCAGATAAACCAGGAGCTTCATCTGGACAGAATAAAGACCAGTTACCCCCTTCTTCTACACGTTTCATGAATAAATCAGGAATCCAAAGAGCATAAAATAAATCACGAGCACGTTCTTCTTCAGCTCCTGTGGGTAACTTTAGTTTCAAAAAGTCTTCCACGTCGGCATGCCAAGGTTCCAAGTAAATTGCAAAAGAACCATTTCTTTTACCACCTTGATTGACATAGCGTGCTGTATTGTTAAAAACACGCAACATAGGAGCTAAACCATCACTCACACCATTTGTTCCACGAATTGATGCACCTCTAGCACGAATATTATGAATATGTAAACCTATTCCACCAGCATATTTGCTGATGGAAGCACAATCCGCTAATGTTTTGAAAATACCATTTATACTGTCATCTTGCATAGCAATCAAAAAACAACTCGATAGCTGTTCACGTGGCGTTCCAGCAGAAAATAAAGTAGGTGTCGCATGGGTAAATTTTTTAAGACTTAATAAATCATAGGTTTCAAAAGCTTTTTCTAAATCATCTGGCCATAATGACAAGCCAACACGCATCCATAAATGTTGGGGGCGTTCTAAAATATTTCGTTTCGCATCTTTTAACAAATAGGCTCGTTCTAAGGTTTTGAATCCAAAGAAATCAAATTCATAGTCTCGTTCATAATTTATATATTCATCCACTAATTTCCCTTTTACAGGATCATTACAAATATCAATTATCTTTTGATGAACAAAACAGACAGATTCACCTGTTTTTGGATTTTTTTGGTCGGCAAGTTCCAACATGACTTTACAGAAACTGCTACTTGTTTTTTTCTGGTGATTACTAATAGCAATTCGTGCTGCCAAAGTTCCCCAATCTGGATGATTTGTCGATAAAGACGCAGCAAGTTGAGCTGTTAAATCATCAATTTCTTCTGTCTTTACACCATCATAGATTTGACTCAGCACTTGCTGTGCTAAAGCATCGGGATTTACTTGTAGATGCTTTGATGCCTTGCGTATTCTTTGTAAGACTTTATCAAAGCTTATGTTTTCAAAATGTCCATCCCGTTTTAAAACTCTCATTTTCGTATAACTAATTATACTAAATCAGAATTGTTTTAACCCATAATATCTTATGATACTTTTCTATGTTTTCGTTTTGTTTTACGATATTTTCGTATCATTAACTTTTTTCTTTTTGTTGAACCGCCCACTTTGAAAGAAAGTATCTCTTTTACATAGCTCCATGGAATATTATCAATATGAATATCTTGTAATTCATTATAATCTGAAAATTTATAAGGTGGATTCACATGAATAAAATTTTGATGTAAATTCGCATTACGAAGTTGATGAACTAAAGTATGTTGATCTTGATCATCAAAAAAAATAACTCTTTCTAAAAGATTTTTTTCTTTTAGTGATTTACCAAGAGTATCTGTCATCAAACACATCCAATGTACATCTTGTAGGCTTTTATCTTTATGATTTGGATGATTGGATAATGATTTTCGTAACCTGTGTTTTGCATCCATAATATAATCAAAAATTTCTCCCTTATAATCTAAATAATTCTTCAAAGTTTCATGCATTTTTTTTATATACAAACGGTCTGAATTATTTGTTAATAAAAAAATCCCAGCAACATCCCCTTTTTCACGATTTTCTAGAGCCATTCGAAGAATCTCCAAACAGATCGGATTTATATCAATTTCTCTTGTTGGCTCCTTGAGAACATTAAAATAATCCCCTGTTATGGTTTGGTCCATGTCCAACACAAGTAACCAACCATCTTTTGCCATCTGTAGTTTTATATATTTTTCATATTGGAAGATTCTTTTTCTATAGGATGTTCTGGAATACTAATTAATTTACTCTTTGGAATCACACGGGAACTAATACACATCGTTTCAAGTTCTTGTAATAATAATTTATAAGCATATGGAATTTCGATATTACTAAAATTCGTTGTATTACCACAACCTCGACAATTCCAAATACCTTCTTCTGGATTCGCTAACGCAATCAAACCACAATCATTACAAGAATAACAACGGAACGCATCTGAACATTCCATCAAACGTTCTTTTGTAAATTCTGACATACCATGTGCTATAACACAGTCACGCTCCATCTCCCCAAAGCGCAAGCCTCCTTCTCTTGCTCTTCCTTCGGCTGGCTGGCGGGTTAGCATCACTAAAGGACCAGAAGCTCTACTATGCATTTTATCAGCAGAACAGTGGCGTAAACGTTGGTAGAAACAGGGTCCAACAAAGATATTTGTATTCATCTGTTTTCCCGTGAAACCATTATATAAGATTTCATTCCCATAAGGTTCCATACCTAATTGATCACGTAATAAACTACTCACATTTTCCACTGTCACTTTTTCATTAAAAGGAGTTCCATCCCCTAATGCGCCTACTTCACAACCAATCTTACCTAATAAAGTTTCCATAAGTTGCGCAATAGTCATACGAGATGGAATAGCATGTGGATTAATAATAATATCTGGAATTAAACCATTTGCTGTTTGGGGCATATCTTCAGCATTCAAAATCATACCACAAGTACCTTTTTGACCATGACGCGAACTAAATTTATCCCCTATTTCAGGAATACGATCTTGGCGTACACGAACTTTGGCAAAAGAATAACCTTCACCATTTCTATTTCTGAAGATTTTATCTACCCATCCTATTTCATTATTTCTCATAGTACGACTTACATCACGAAACTTTTTTGTTCCAGCAGGTACAGAAGTTCCAGATGAAATACGAAGTGGAACTACTTTACCAATCAGAATATCATCATTATCCACATAGTGATTTTCTGGAACAAAACCATCTTCCGCTAGCTTCTCATAATTCGCATTCTTCATTTGTCGTGTTAAAGTGGGATCTGGTTTGAAGAAACGTTCTTCTTCACCGCTACTTTGATTTTTCTTTTCTTCATCCTTGTATGTTCTGTAAAAGATAGAACGAAATCCACCTCGTTGTAAGAATGCTCTATTTAACATAACTGAATCTTCTTGATTATACCCTGTATAAGTCATAATAGCAACTGTAATATTTTGTCCAGAAGGCATTTCTTGTGCTCCATAAAATTTACTCATAAATGGATTTACAAGAGGAACTTGAGGATAACATAACATATGTGCTAAAGCATCAAAACGTTCACGAAAGTTTAACGCATACATACCCATAGCTTGTTTACCCATGGCTGATTGATATGCGTTACGTGGTGATTGGTTATGATCTGGAAATGGAATATTACTTGCTAAAGAACCCAACATACAAGAAGGATGAATTTCAGCATGTGTTTTAGAACTATCCTTTAACACTTCTTCATGATTCATCGCAATATGAATCGATTCCGTTTCACCTGGATCAATGTATTCTACTAAATTATGTCCGCCTTCTGTTTTCCATAACATTAAATCTTCCCAAGATTTCATATTCATTACATTTGACACAAGTTTTGGATCTTTGAGTACCTCACGTAGCGCTGGAGCATAAAAGAGAGGACGTAACATACGACCTGCTTCAGTAGTAATCCATAATTCGCGCAAACTTCGTTTCCAAATAATACCTGTTTGGGGGTGTAAAATACATTCTCGTTTCGCATTCTGTAAGGCTTGAATGGTATTTTGAGAATCTTCAATAGACAATAAACCAATCCAAGCACCATTTAAGAACACACGTGTTAAAGAGTATTTATCTTTTGCTGTTGTGTCTTTTAGTTGTTTTAGACTACCAAGATTAGTTAAGAAATCATAAACTGTTCTTGGATTACTAAAGATACTTACACTCGCTGTTGTAGCCATATTTTTCACCACACCTACAGAGTGACCTTCTGGAGTTTCACAAGGACAAATAAAACCAAATTGAGTATTGTGTAATTTACGTGGAGCAATTAATTTACCTGTTTTTTCTATAGGAGTACTAATACGTCTCAAGTGAGAAATACCAGAAATATAATTCATTCTATTTAACACCTGACTCACACCATTTTTAGAAGGACCACCAGCTTTTGCTGAACCAAAATTACCTGTTGCTAAACATGTCTTCAATCCTACTTCTAAATTTGTTGATTTAATCACTTTATGAATATTCGAAATATTTAAAATTTCTTCAAAATTACCAGTCGCTTTCCAACTTCCACCATGAATTTCTTTGGCTAAGAAAGTTTTAATATCTTTTACCATCATTGTAGCAAAATGAGTACGAAATAAATTAGCTAATAAGAAACCTGGTAAATCTACACGTTTATTAGGATAACTATCTCGATCATCATTTGGAATACGAGAGAAAGCTACCCATAAGACTTTACGAGTCATATGGGCTAAGAAACATGCTTTTTCATATGCTTTATCACCAGAACCAATATGTGGAAATAGCTCTTCACCTAAAATATCATGGACTGCTGCTTCAGGTTTAGCACCACGAGAAGACCAGGTTTTGATATAGGCTGTTAAAGCATGAATAGCTTGTTCTTGAGTTTGTATATGAGATGCTTCAGCAATTGATTCATCAAAGATTGTGTTAAAGGCTGAATCTCCTTCAGGTCCTAAGATTAAATCTAAAATTTCTTTATCAGCAGTCACACCTAACGCACGAAAGATAATGAAGAGTGGAATAGGAGATTTCATACGAGGAAGAGTAGCACGTAAAAGTAAAATTTGTGGATTCTTTGGATGATACATTATACGAACTGAATTGGTTTTGGGTACTTGATCATTATCTGGACCAATTGATTTCACTTCAATTACTTCAAGCTCTTTCGAAGTATTACGATTATTACGGAATACAAAAGGACGATTTTCAGACATTCGTTCTTGACTAATACAAACTCTTTCACCACCTTGAATAATAAAATAACCTCCTAAATCTTCAGCACATTCTCCCATTCTTGCTGGATCAATATAATTTTGATCATTTAATAAACAATATTTACTACCCACCATAACTGGTATTTTTCCTAAATGAACATTTGGAAATAATCTCTTTTTCACTATCTGACGACCTGCTTGCGTATTATCAATTTCTACATAGGTTACATTCAAATCAACAAATAAAGGAGCTGAATACGTTAAATTTCGTAAACGAGCATCATTGGGCATCATAGGAAGAACAGCACCATTGTTTTCAAAGATAGTTGGCTTTTTGAATTGTGGATTACTAAATTCTAAATGAACTTCATATTCACGATTAATTGGACCACTCTGAATCATATTGGAAGATTCTTCACCATTATTTCCCATTAAAGCATTCGCTGCTGAAGTACTCAACCCTGTCGCTGATGCTAATGCTGAACGAGGACCACTTAAAGGAATCTCAGGAGAACCACGAACAATTACAGGATTCACCATTGTAATAATTTCTGGAATATAAACATCCATAAAATTATTAAAACTTTCTATTTGGTGACTAATAATTTGCTTCCCGTCATTCTGTTTGAAATAGAGTTCTAGAATACGGTGCCATAAATCATTCTGAGACGACATTTCTATATTTTTTTGATTTGAGTCAGAATGTTGTTTTGAAATCAATTTTACATCCATCCCTAATACTCTTCTCAAATACTATTTAGATGGGAGATACAGCTACTGCTCCAGATACTACAAAAAGCGTTATGATTAAGGGAGGTGCTGTTCAAGATTATCACAAATCTAAAGGATTACGTAAGACTGCAAAAAGAAGATATAGTAAGAAAAGTCGTGATGAAGAGGATGATATAATTCCAATGGAAATGAGGGGTGGAGGAGCAAATGTGCCACAACCAACCCCTTTAACACATACTATTACCAAAGTAAATGAAACTTTATCAGGTTCTAATCCTCAAGATGCAAAATTACTACAAACTCCTGCTGTCAATAAAGCTTTAGAAGTGGGAACTATTCCTCCTACTGGAGTTGTAAATGCCCCTCAATCTTCTTCAACAAATCCAGTTGTTCCAGCAGCACAGAGTCAAAAAGGAGGAGGTACTAACTTAAAATCAAATATTAATCCTTCACCAAATGGTGGAGGCAAACTTGTATTAGAACCCAAGAAAAAAGCTAAAAGCGGTGTTGTGTTAGCTCCTCCGACAAAACATAAGCATAAACGTGATAAGACACGAAAAATTAAAGTTCAACTTTCAAATATGAAAAAAAGAATCACTACCGCCAAAGTAATTCATAAAGATTCTAAAGAAAAATCAATTGATGAAATACGAAAACTTTTAGAAAATGCTAAACTTGTTAAACCAGCCAAAGACGGTAAAAAAGTTCCTGAAGATATCTTACGAAATATATATAAAGATTACTTAATTTTACGTAATAAGGCATTATAATGAGAATATATAATAAAAAACTTTTAGAAATTTCCATGTTTGGAATGGCAGCAGCAGGAGTTCTCTGTTTAGCTCTTCTTCCCTTTCCTGTTTCACTCGCAATTGGAGGACTTTTATTAGCTGGTGTTATGGCAATCACAACTCATTATTTTACTGAATATCAAAGAGTTCAATAAATAAACTTGATTATTAAAATCCCCTTTTACACAGTAAAAAAATGGAATCAATTCTTTCACTCGTTTTTGGATTTTGTTCCTCAGCTCTTGTATTCCATACTTTTAATATTCTTGTCCCAAATATTAAAAGTATAGAAGGAATAATATTTCTTTTCATATGGATTTTATTTACTTATATTTGGAATCTTTTATTCAGTTCCAAACGAAATAAACAATATCCTGAATCACAATCTAAAACAGAGTTTGATTCTATGGTATAGATGTTACAGAGACAGAAAGTAGCTTTTATTACCGCTACAACATTTTTTGTTTTAGGTTCTATTACACTCAGCACTAGCCAAACCTTAACAGGATATGCTCTAGGAGGTATTCTTATGGCACTTGGAGTTTTTTCTTCTATCTGGTTAGCATTTTTTTCACATACTTATCAACAAATTCAACATGTAGAATAAAAATAATATAAACCCCTTTTACATATATAATATAACTTATTCAAGATGCCCAAAGATATGATTACAATTTATGGTGAGTTTTTTGACCGCTATTCAGCACAATACGGTCAGAACACTTGTATTTTATTATTAGTTGGAAAATTTTATGAACTCTATGCTTCTTATAAAGACACATTAACTCCTGTAGCAGAATCAGTCAGAAAATCGTCAGAACTCATGAACATATTGTTAAAGGAGATTCCCTTGCCCAAAGGATATACAAAGCTATGGTCTGGTATTCCAGAACAGAGTCTCCATAAGTTTGCGCAGACTTTGACGAGAGAAGGTTGGACTGTTGTTATTGTCGATCAGATTAAAAATAAATCTGATGTAGTGATCGACAGAATTCCTACACGAGTACTGAGTCCTGGAACACATATTGAAACAGCTACCCAAGATCGTCTTTCTGTTGCTTCTCTTTTCATCCAGAACAGCTCTTACGCGACCTCTTTAGTTGATTTAACGACTGGCGAAACATTCTCCTTTTACACCGACAAACCAGATTTAATTTTACACATGTTTCAGATTTACTGTGTAAAAGAGTTGGTTTATACTTGTTTCCCTTTTCAGTCAGAATCAGAAATTCGAGCAGTCTTCAATATTTCTGGACCAGTCCATTATAAACCCATTGAAACATTCACAGTTTTTAATGATTCATTCAGAAGAGAAGAATATCTCAGAAAACTTTTCCAAATCAAATCTTTAACACCAGTCAAAGAGTATTTACATCTCAGTCAGAATCAAGTGCCTTTAGAAAAATCTCTTTGTCTTCTGTTGCTTTTTCTGGATGATCATTTTCCACAACAGACAGAACGTTTTACTAATCATACTTTATACTGTCCAGACCAATTTATGAGATTAAGTAATAATATTCTGGAACAACTCAATATGATTACCAATAACAAACAGAAATCTGTTTTACAACTTGTGGATAAAACACATTCTGCTCTGGGAAAACGTGTGTTACGCGAACGTATTTTACGCCCAATCACTGATGAAGCAGAACTAGAACTTCGTTGGGAACAAGTTGATTTTATAAAACAGGACAAAAGTAATAGAGTTCTTCTGGAAAAGTTTCTGAAAGGACTTTATGATATGCCTCGCTTACATTATCATTTTTGTGAAGGAAAGTTACAAACAACCGATGTTTTACAACTTTTTCATACCTATCAAGCTTCTGCTTGTTTGATGAAAGAACTAAAAGGCACTCCATTAGCTTGCGATTCTGACCTGGAAAACCAAATTCGAACCTTTAGAACACACTTTAACACCCTTTTTGATGAAGGAAAAGCCAATCAGAGACTCAATAATGAATTTGTTGGTTTTCTGACTCCTATTTCTGGTCCAGAAACAGCGAGGCTAGAACTCCAAATAGAAAATCACATACAAGCCTGGAAAACTCTCTGGAGCTCTTTCTGTACAGAATCTAAAATCCTACCAGAAAGTTTCAGTTTGGAGCAAAAGGGAGATGAAGATTGGGTTTGGGAAGGCCCACGCAATTCTGTCAAAGCAATTCAAGCAAATCATAAAACATCCCTATTACACAGCATAACGATTGATTCAAGAAGTTCTGGACCGATTCGTTTTTCTTGTCAAGAGTTTGAAACATTTTTGACGACACTTAAATCTCTATGGTCCAAACTCCAAAAAACGTTAAAACAGGAAGTTACGGTGGTTTGTGATGATTTATGGAGTTCTGTCAAACTATTTCATGAAGACTGGGTAAATTGGTTAGGAATGGTTGATTGTACTTTATCACTCGCTTCTGTTGCTTCTTCACTGGGTTGGGCGAAACCTTCGTTAGGAACTCATTTAGAAGTAATAGGTTTACGACATCCTCTTTTGGAAACAAGTCAGACCCGTATGGAATATGTAAAACATGATGTCAGTTTGAATGGAGGTTGGTTGATTTATGGGGTGAATGCGAGTGGTAAATCGAGTTTGATGAAATCAGTTGGAATATCTGTATTATTAGCTCAAGCCGGCTCCTTTGTTCCAGCAACTACCTTTAACATACGTCCTTATGATGCGGCCTTCAGTCGTATCTGGAATCAAGATAATTTATGGGCTGGTTTATCTTCTTTTGCGGTGGAAGTGACCGAACTTCGTGATATTTTGAAAAATGCTACAGAGAAATCTCTGGTTCTTGGTGATGAAGTTTGCTCTGGAACAGAATCTTCTTCTGCGACAGCTCTCGTCGCAGCAACTCTTGAACACCTTGATAAAATAGGTGCTCATTTCATGTTTGCGACTCATCTCCACGATTTGTTAAAAGTACAAAACTTTTTACCAAGAAAAGGAATATCAGTTTTTCATTTGAAAGTGGATAGAACACCAGAAGGAAAATTAATTTATGATCGGCGCTTACAACCAGGACCAGGTTCCTGTTCCTATGGTCTTGAAGTGGCTCGTGCTATGGGTATCCCTTTAACACTCATGGATAGAGCTCTTGAAATAAGAAGAAGTCTAGAAGGAACTGCTTCTATTCTAGAAGCTCCCAAATCAACTTGGAATACCAAGATACAAAGACAAATGTGTGAAGTTTGTAAGAATCCAATAGTGAATGAATTAGAAGTTCATCATATTCAAGAACGCTGTAATGATGGTTCGAATGAACTCAGAAATCTTGTTGTTTTGTGTCAAAGATGTCATGATAAGCATCATAATGGTGAAATAGAGGTTGGAAATCTAAAACAGACATCGGATGGTTTAGAACGAAGTGTTTTTGATTCTAGTTCTTCAAATAAAACAGTCACAAAAAAACAATCAAAATATACCCAAGAAGAAATTGAAATAATTGAAACAATTCTTCAAAAACATAAAGGACGTCCTTTAACACGAGTAATTTTAAATTTAGCTGAGGAAGGTATAAATATTACACCTGCTCAGTTAAAAAAGTTTATTGCGTAGTGGAAGTTGCTTGAGGAAAGCCACCTTGAGGCATAGCAATATAGGTCATTGGACCTTGAGGACCTTGGTCTCCTTTTTCACCTTTATCTCCTTTATCACCTTTATCACCTTGAGGACCTTGGGGACCTGGAGGACCTTGGGGACCTGGAGGACCTTGAATTACTTGAGTAGTTCCTAAACCAACACTTTTGATTAAATCAATCTGTTTTTTTAATTCTGCTACTTCTGCTTGTAAATTACGAACTTCACGTCCCAAAGGATTTCCACGTTGATAATTTAATCCACTTAAGTTTAATACAGAGGTCATTTCTGTGAGCTGGTTATGTTAATTTAAGAATCATTTAAACGCAACCGGGGCATAGCCTAAAATTGATTTTATAATTTATAATATTCACAAGTATAAAAAATGATTATTCCTATCCGGTGTATGAGTTGTGGTAACGTGATTGCTGATAAATGGAACTATTACAAAGAAGAACTCAAAAAAGTAAAAAAAACAGGAAATTCTTATGAAGATCGATTTTATATGGATGGAACAGCTATTCCTCAAACAATAGAAATGACAATTATGAATAAATTAGGTTTCAAAAGAGCATGTTGTAGAAAACACTTTCTTACACATGTTGATTTAATTGAGAAAATCTAAAATTCAAAAGATCTTGATATCCAACAGATGGAATTATTTGTGCCAAGTTTGATTGTTATCTTAATAGCAGCCATTTTTGCTTTTTTTATTATTCCTAAGATGGGTTCAATGATTTTAGCTATAACTAGTCTTGTTGCGTTAATTGCTGCTGGTATTCACCATTATAGTCTCTTTTACTCCGAATATCAATTAAGTACCTGGCAAAATGGGATTGGTGCAAATGCTCCCTTTTTTGTTTTAGGAATTGCTTTTTTATTTATTATTTCGGCTATTTACTATTTATTTACTGGTTCTGCTGCTACGGTCACAAATGCCTTAGCTGCTCCAATTACTGCTATTACGGAAACAGTTGAAACAGCTGTAAATTCAATGCCTTCCGCAAATACGGCAACCAATCCAATTACATCCGCCATTAATACTGGATTAAATGCTGTTTTACCAAGTATGGCTGACAATACAAAGAAAAATAATACATCTTTCTTTGGCGCAACAACAAATAAAAAGAATAATACATCTTTCTTTGGAGCAAATAATAAGAAGAATAATTCTCCACTTCTTCCAGGCTTAGGTTTTAAGGCTTCCGAAGCATAAGTTTATCTATCATGATAGACTAGAATGGTTCGTAAAACCAGAAAAATAAAACAAAGTAAAAAATCACCTCCAAAAACTATGACTATTCCTCAGTTACGTAAATCTTTTGAACATATTGAAAAGTTTATTGATTCAAAAGGATACGATGTTTCTGCTTTTCGTAAAGAATGGAAAAAAACATTTGGTAGAGAAGTTTCTGAAAAAGCAGCACAAGAATATTTAGATTTTTTACAATTGAACAAAAAAAAAGCAGGTAGCGAAATGAAAGGTGGAGCTGCTCCGCTTGACTATGTTATGCGCCCTGGAGTTGATCTTCCTTATGGGCACTTTCCTCCTTATGTTTCAGGTGGATTTGGTGTTGGGGTTCCACAAGACAGTTTTTCAGAACAATGTGGAAAAGAAAACATTACTCCGGCCATTTCAGCTCAAATGGGAAGTAATGCCTTTCAAAAAGGGGGCAGAAATCTCAAAAAAACAAGAAAACAAAAACAAAAAGGAGGCGCTTCTATTGGTTCAAGTTTAGCTTCAGTTATGGGTGAAGTTCTAAGTCGTCCTTTTGGAATTAGTTCTCCACCCACAATGGCCCAGGATTTACAAATGCAAAGTAAAGGAGTTCTTCCACAGCCATCAGGTGATCCATCACAATCAACTTTTTCTTATACAACCCCTCAAACAGTTTATTCAGCTCAAGCAAGTAGCGCCAGCAGAACCTTTTAAACAACAACCACCTAACTTGTAAGGTTATCCAAAATACTTTGGATAACCTTATCTATCATAGTAATGCTTTCCAAAATATGGTTTAAACGATATTTTGGAAAGCATTACTAACTTGTAGAAGATGGAGGATGAAATCAACTATGAAAATTCACCGCCACCTGGGAGTTTAATTCCTCAGATGACAGGGAACAAGAATGAAAATAATAACAATAACGAGAATAATAATGAAAGTAATTATTCAAACAGTGAAAATGAGAATAATTATTCAACAAATTCTAGCACTACAATAACAAATACACGTCCAATTCAAAGTTCTACTTATTCCAATATTCTCCAAAATGATAATACCCCTTTAACAACTTTTAAAGGAGAAGAAGTTCTACATCCAGCAAATCCAAATACTCTTTTATCTAGACATTTACTTCATAACTATTTTCAAACATTTGATTACCCTTTTACACGCCACCATATTGATTCTTTTGATCAATTCTTAACCCAAGATCTTCCAGCAGTTATTAAAGCAAACAATCCAATTTTGATTGTAAAATTTAATGAACAAAAAACAGAAATTTTATACAAGACAGAAATTTTTGTAGGTGGTTTAAATGGTGATGAGATTGAAATTGGAACTCCGACAATAAGCTTACAACAAACAAAAGAAGTTCGTCTTCTCTTTCCAAATGAAGCTCGATTACGTAATTTAACATATGCTTCCAATGTCTATGCAAATATTTTAGTGCGTGTAACGATTGCTGGATTGGAAGAACCTTTAGAACGAGTTTATACACGTATGCCTCTTTTTCAAATTCCCATCTGTCTTCATTCTCGTTTCTGTGTCTTACATAAAAAACCAAAAACATTTTTACAGGAAGCAGGTGAATGCCCACAAGATCCTGGGGGTTATTTTATTGTGGATGGTGCTGAAAAAGTTCTGATCACTAAACAAGAACAGGCTTTCAATACATTATATTTATCCCAACAACCAAGTGATGATAAGATTTCAACCTACGGAAATATCAACTGCTTATCCCCTATTACACGAGATGTAAAAATGGTAAGTATGTTCTGGGTCAGAAAAACGGATACTTTACAAGTTACTTTACCTTTTGTCAGAAAACCTATCCCTATCTTTGTTTTATTTCGTGCGATGGGTTACAATTCTGACGAGGATATTTTTAAATTAATCTACCCAGATTTGAAATCATCAGAAGCCAAACAAATGATGGAACTTTTACATACAAGTATTCTAGAAGCACATCCATTTTTAGATCAGTTTTCTGCTATACAATTCATTAAAGCTATGACAAAGGGATTTAGTGAAGAACATGTATATGATATTTTATACAATAAAATGTTTATTCATATCACAGACAAAGAAGGAGGTTCCAAAGCACACTTTTTAGCTGATTGTGTTCGCAAATTTATGCGTGTTCATACGGGTATTGATCCAAAAACAGATAAAGATGATACTAGAAATCAACGTTGTTTAACGAGTGGTTTTTTAATTCGTATGTTGTTCAATTCAACCTATGGAACTTGGATAAAAGCAACCCGTTTTGCCATTGATAAAGAATACGAATATAACAAATCAGAATATCAAGGACAAAACTTTATACAAATTTTTAATGAAGGAAATACACAAAAATTATTTAATTTACAAATGATTACAGAAGGATTAAATCGTGGATTCAAAGGAAAATGGGTTACAGGGGGTGATGAAAAGACTGGTGTTTTACAACCTTTATCTCGTTTATCTTATCTAGATTTTATTAGTCATTTGCGTCGTTTGAATTTGAACTTTGATACCTCTATGAAATTAACTGGTCCTCGTCAGCTTCACACAAGTCAATTTGGTTATTTTTGTACTCACGAAACTCCTGGTGGGGCGAGTATTGGTATCACTAAAAATTACTCTTTAATGACTTTGATTAGTTTAGCTTCCAATCCAGATACTTTACTTTCTTTTCTCATTCAACGTAACTGGATTATTCCATGTATCGAAGTAAGAAATGATATACAAAGAACAGGAGTCGCAGTTTTTCTCAATAATGGTTTAGTAGGTTACACTTTATTTCCTTTTGAATTAACCCATGCTTTAAAATGTATGAAATGGACAGCCTGCTTACCTCCATTATCGAGTATCGGATTTAGTATAAGAAATCGTAAAGTATTTATTAATATTGATGAAGGTCGTCCAAATCGTCCTTTAATTCACTTGGGAGATAAAAACTCCTTTCCAATTATTCAAAAAGTGTTACAGAGTTCCAAGTCCTGGACACCACTCGTGGTTGGAACATTCCCTTTAACACAAGACTTTGATATTTCATCGACTGAAATTGTGAATCCAATGAAAGATATTCCTTTAACAAAAGATACAATGAAAGATTTACAACGTTGTATTCAAATTTTAGCTCCTCATGCTGGTGTAATAGAGTATGTTGATCCCTATGAACAAAATGAAGCTTTTATTGTTAATTTTCCAGAACATTTGACGGATGAAACAAGTCATATGGAAATTCATCCATGTACAATCGTAAGTATCATCAACGGTATGATCCCTTTTGCAAATTTTAATCAAGCTCCACGTAACCAACTCTCTTGTTCTCAATCAAAACAAGGTGTTAGTATGTATGCCACTAATTTTCAGAATCGTTACGATAATTCTGTAAATATTATGTGTTATGGTGAAGCTCCTTTAGTTCGTACTTTACAATATGATGTATTAGGGGATGGTTTGATGCCTTATGGACAGAATGTGATTATGGCGATTATGCCCTTTCACGGATTTAATCGTGATGATGGTATTGTCTTTAATTATGATAGTTTTCAACGAGGAATGTTTCGCAACATAACCCAACGCTCTTACACTGCTTTTGAAGAAATTGATAAAGTAGCACAAACAAAAACCTATATAGCAAATCCTTTACAAATTCCTTCTTGGACTGATTTGAAACCTGGTTTAGATTATACAAAGTTAGATGAAAGAGGTATTATTAAAGTAAATGAATATGTGGATGAAAATACTGTTATTGTTGGAAAATATATTCAAGATAAAGGAGGAAAATTTAAAGATGCCTCTGTAACACCCCAAGTTTGGACTTCTGGCCGTGTGGAATCTGTGGTGGTAACAGTCAGCAATACAGGTTTATTACAAGTCAAAGTCAGAATTACTCATGATCGTATTCCAGAACTAGGGGATAAATTCAGTACGAGACACGGTCAAAAAGGAACAATTGGTATGTTGTACAGGGCACACGACTTGCCCAGAACAAAAGATGGACTTGTTCCTGATATGTTGGTCAATCCCCACTGTATTCCATCACGTATGACAATTGCCCAGCTTATGGAAATTTTATTTGGTAAAGTTTGTTATGAAAATTCCATGATTGGTGATGCGACTCTATTTATGAGTGACAAGGATGCTCCAGAAGCGTTAGGAAGAGTTTTAGAACGTCAATTTGCTATGGAAAGACATAGTAATGAAATTTTGTATGATGGTGAATCTGGAGTAATGATGCCAACCACAATTTTTATGGGACCGGTCTTTGCGATGCGTTTGAAACATATGGTAGAAGACAAATGGAATGCTCGTGCTGAAGGCAGAAGAGAACAGAGAACACATCAACCTACAGGAGGACGTGGAGCACAAGGTGGGCTGCGTATTGGTGAAATGGAACGTGATACTTTAATTGCGCATGGTATTTCTGGATTTTTACGCGAAAGTTTAATGGAACGTGCTGATAAAACTCAATTCAGAATCTGTAATGGCTGTGGTACAGTCCCAATTTATAATGATAAACAGAAACTTTTTGTTTGTCCTCTTTGTGATGGTCCAGTTGCGCATATTGGTTCCACAGTTCAAAATATGGAACTCTTGCCCACAGTTCAACGAAGTTTTGCTTCTACCAATATCGTTGAAATGCCTTACGCAACCAAATTATTAGCGGATGAATTACAAACCTATATGAATATGGGTATTCGTATTTTAACAGCCAAAGGTCTTACAAGTTTGAAAGAACCAGAAGAACTTGAAGTTCCTCTATTAAATGAAGATGTTAAAAGAGCAATAAGTGCTCCTTTACCACAACGTATGTTTCCTGATAAGCGTGTTCCAGAATATCGTGAAGTTCCTAAAGATATAGAAACTGAAGAAGAAGATTTAGTCAAACTAGGTGTTATTCAACCGCAACAAGGTGGGGATGAAGAAGCAAAAGACGATTTAGATTTAGCTGAAGAAGAATTTAACAAAGAAATGGATGCTTTTGAAGCGTCTAAATCAAAACCATTACCACAAATACAAGTGTTACAGGAACAGCAACCAATGATGGGTGGAGTTCCACAGATTTTACAAACACAAATACCACCTTCATTTCAACAACCACAATCACAAGTAACAATTCAAGTCCCTCAAGTTCAACAAATGCAACAAATGCAACCGCCAGGATTTATTCAACAACCAACCTCTTTTAACACAGGTCAAGGGCTTACACAACAACAAGGAGGATATTTTCAACCACAACCACAGCAACAATATCAACAACCACAACCTATAAATATTCAAGTTCAACAACAACCAGTGAAACCTACCCAAGTATTTGAATCACCAATTCCTGGTGGACCTACAACACTTTATGTGGATACTAGTTCCAATGCTATGGCCCAAGGAGGTTATATGGAAGATCAAATGGATGCTGCTAGAGGATTTCCTGTAATGGGTGGAGCCAGAAGAAATGTAACACAAAGAGCCAGACCAATGTCGCCAAAACGAACACCAGCAACCGTTGGAGGTATGTCTGTCCCAACTGGAAAAGTGAGATTTACAATTAATAAGGTTTAAGTTCATAATTACCAATTTTATAAAATTGATTTGGTATAAACACATTTTACATAGGTAGAAATAAAATGACTTCCATAAATTACGAATATATTGATATTTTATACAGAAGTCGTGTGACCTTATTGGATCACTTGGAAGACTGTGGTTATGATACAACAAAATATAGAAAGTTTAGTCCCAAAGAAATTGGTGAAATGTTGGATGCTACGCAATCTTATGCTAATGTGGTAGCGCCTCCGGCTTTTCAAATGACTGTGGAACGTGTTCGTCCATCTATTCATGTTGTACCAGGAGGCGGATCAGAGCAAAAGGAGGAGGAAGAAAAAGAAGAAGATCAAGTACAAGAACCAATCAAATGTAAAATAGTGTATACTATTAACAAAATAAAACAAAAAATATCCCCTTTTACACAAGCTCTAGTTGATCCAGAAGAAACTGATTTTGATCCAGCCACAACTGAATTAATTATCATCACCATGGAACCTGTTGGCCCAATGTTTCATGCTGCCGCAGCAAAGTTTTGGAATTCCAGTAAAGTTCGTGTACGTTATTTCCAAGCTGCCACTTTGGTGAATAATGCTTTACACCATAAATTTGTTCCACCTCACAAAAAAGTGCCAAAGGAAAAAGAAGAAGAACTCTTGAAACGATGGAATACTAAAAAATCACAATTACCATTCATTCGTTTTCATGAAGATATGCCAGCGAGATTAATTGGTCTAGTTCCAGGTGAAATTGTTGAAATTACTCGTCCTTCCGCAACAGCAGGGGAAACTGTTATTTACCGTGTATGTGTTCCATAAATAGAAAAGATGCCTACACTGACATCTATGACTGGTTTAGTTAATACTTCAAAAGCTGAAATTACAGGGAATAACGCACCAAAAATAAATACAGATATCTTTTTTAATACGGATACATCCACAGGCGTTCCAATGACTTGTGAAAAAATTGTTACTGCTGCGAAAACAGATTCATCAATAAATGATTTTTTAGCTAGATATAAACTTTCTGATTTAATATCAAATATTCAAGGATTTCGTAATGGACTTATTGCAAATAGTATTGATCAGAGACAAGAAATACCTTCTTCTAATTCTAATACAAAAATAAAAGAATATATGAATACAGTCCAAACAAATCAATTACCTGTTTTACGACTTGTTGATACCTGTTTATTTGAAGCATCAACACCTGATTACAAATCACTTGAAAAAACACAAGACAAAGTGGATGTAAGCAAAACACGTTTAGATGCCATTTTAGATTCTAATAATAAAGTTTCGTATTATGAAGGATGGTTTCCTCTTTTTCGACCTATGTCTGAAGTAAGTTTATTTTCACTTTTTGCTGTCAGTATTTTTGCTTTACTTTTTTCGATCGCAGTATTCCTCCGATTGAATGGTGTTGAATTAGAATTAATAATTCCTGGAGGAAGTGAGTTTTCAAGTGAATCATTTATACCCTATGTTAAAATTGGTTCTATTTTAGCAGCAGCTATAAGTTTATTTGTTATTTTTTACAAAAAATGAGTTGTTCTAAAATAGAAGATGGCACTCGATGCTTTAGGAACAGATCCATGTTCAAAATTAAATACAATATCATTTCCAAATTTATGGTTATCAGAAGCAACTGGAGAAACAACAGCATATCCATTAATTGCTTCAGGAGGAACCCCTGTTACATTCTTATCACAAATTACAGGTACAGATAAAAATTTAGGAGGAAATGTTTTAGCAAGATCAGAACCTAGTAGTTCTTTTCGTTTAATTCAATTCTTATCAGGAGGAGGTGTTACAGGAAGTACATATGGAAGTTTAGAAAGTGTTATTTTACGTTCTGGAACAACACCACAAACTATCGTTGATACATATTTTGTCTCAAAAGCAAGCAACTACAATAGTGTTTGGGGAACTTCTCCAATTACAGATACACATCTACTTGAAATAATTGGAACTCTTCAAACATCAAAAATGTTGTTAGAAGCAAATGATATTTATATTGGTAGTCAATTAACCGCAAGTGTTCCACCAGAAGTAGCGAGTCAAAGTCTGCTTTATATTTACAAGGACCAAATGGGAAAAAGATTAACTTCTGAACAAGAAGTTCGTAAAACAAAATTAGAAGCAACTAATTTACGCTTTTTTTCTGCTTTTTTAGCAGAATATTGTTTCTACAGAACTCGTTATCAATGGTTATTAAAAAAATATTTTACAGTTTTTAATTCATCACCAAACACTTCATTTTCAATCCCAATTAATACATTAACAAGTGGATCTGGCTCTGGAACAACATCTATAGCAAAAGAAGATTATATACAAGCAATTACACTACAACTTGCTCGATTAAATTTAAAAATGACCGATATGCGTCGTTTATTATCCAAAGTAAATGAATCATATTCAGTAATTACAACTGAAATTCAAACAACAATCAATAGTTCAAACCAGTATGGTAGTAATACCCAATTAGTACAAACAATTAACGCTTTACGGGATTCTGCTAAAGAATCAAAAGAATATCTATCTGATACTGATTTTGCGAAAGGAGTTATGGAATATAATCAAGAAAAAAATCGTTATGCTACAGTTCTACTTGGATTGTACGCTATATTAAATGTTGCTGCTTTAGCAATGATTTGGAAACTGAAATAGTCATTTGGGAAATAACTTTTTAACAATACAAAGCAGTAATGGCAGCAACGCAAACAACGCTAAGTACTTTTGACTATGCACTTCCTGCTGTAGATAGAAATACAGCTCTATCTCTTATTAATGTAAGTTCTATTAGTTCAGATAATCTTATTAATCAAATCAAAAATAATGAAACAAAACAGTTATTTGATAGTTTTAATAATTCTGAACAAGCAGCAAGTAATACTTTAACTTATGGAATGATGTTAAATCGTAATCAAACAATTCAAAATATAGCTTCTGAAATGAATAAAGAAAACACAAAGATAAATAAAGGTGGTGCTCGTGATACTTTTTCCCGGCAATCTGAAATAAATGAATGGTCAGCTCAAAACAAGTTTGATACCTTATTCTTTTTACAAACAACTTTTATTTACTTTTGTGTTTTAGTCATTTCTCTCTATTTCCGACAATATGGGTTATTTCCTGATGTTGTTCTCTATATCATTGGTGGATTTGGTTTGTTGATATTAATTGGAATTTTATGGAACCGTGCCTCTTACACAAGTATCAGTCGTGATAAACGTTATTGGAATCGTAGATATTTAGGTTTAGATGATTCTGCTTTAGAATCTAAACTTGTTTGTGCTTTAGGAACAAGTTAGACTTGAATTAGAATGGCCACACAAACAGTCCAAGATTTAGCAAATCAAGCAAATTCTATTGTTACAGAATTAAATATTTTAGAAAGTAATATTCAAGATTCTCTTAATAACTTAAATGCCTCTAATTTAATTAAATCAAAAATTACTCCAATAAAATCACAAATTGAGTCACTCAATTCCCAGGCTGATATTTATGACCAACAATTTGAACAAGAAGAAGCAAAAATACAAGCTATGGGAGGTAAAACAAGAGCACAAACTCTACAAGAATTTGTGTTATTATTCTTCTATATTTCCCTTTTACTCCTTATCATTTCAATTACCATTTATACTTTTGCTACAACAAAAAATGTGAAGGAGACTTTAAAAGTTTTTGGAATGCTTGCCTTTTCTGCTTTTATTATAACGGGATTGCTTATGCGTTCCGCTTAATTAAATATATAAAACCATTTAAAAGTAAGTGAAAATAAATAAAAAGAAATGGATGCTTCTGAAAAAATTTTTTTAGGTTCTAGTGCTTTAACTTTAGCTACAACAGCAAATTATTTTTATTGTCAAGGTAAAGAAAGACTTTCTCCTAATAATGAAATATATGAATCAATTAGAAAAGCAGAAGGATATTTTTATTATGCTATTTGTATTGCATCTTTAAGTGGTATAGGGATTGCTATTAAAAAAATTATTGAAAAATAACCCTTTTACATTTGACCAGAATCCCTTTTTATTTAAACCTTATGTTCTTTTTCATATTCTTCTTTCGATTCTTCATCATAAAATACAAGACACCGTTTGAAGATTCCATTATCTAAATTACCAAAGTCTTCTTCCAGACGAATTTGTAACTCTTGCTTGTTAAGTCTCTTACCAACCAAGGTTCCTTCATTCTGTTTTAACCAATACGTATAAGCAGTTAGAACTTCTTTGAGAGTTGTTTGTTCTGTTCCTGATTCTTCTAAACCGAGGCGAGGATCACGGAAATCAATCATACGTTCTGCTTTGAATTTACCATATTGATCAAATGATTCTTTGTATTTATTACTTTCTTCTAAAACACAATCAGGAATTGGTTCTAATCCATTTATGATATACTCTTTTTCATAGACATGAACTAATAAACCTAACCAAGCTTCTCTCCAAGAACGAATTTTAGCATCTAATTCATTATCTCGTAAGAAGACATTTAATTTGCCTTGTTTTAATTCTGGGTCACTTGGATCAACGAATTTAGAACCAAATTTTAAAACACGAATACGACGCCAAGTACCTCGATCCATCGCATTAATAGGAGGGAATCTGTTACACATCATAAATAATTTACCTGTAATTCTGAATTGATCTTGTTCTTTGAATAAACCTCTCGCTTCTACATAATCTTCACCTGAAAATTGTTTCATACGCGATGTATTCAAAGGTTCTCGTTCATCAGGTTCTTGTAAATAGATATAACGTTTATTCTTAATTCCAATAATATCTGGATTTGCTGCACTACTATCAGGTCTTTTTCTGGTTAGCGCAGTCGCTTGAAGACTCGCCGCATAATCACCCAAAGTATATTTCATTAAATCATTCACTTTTGATTTACCATTACCACCCACACCAATAAAAGTGTAATAACATTGTTCTTTATTGGAACCTTCTAAACAAGACGCCATAAGACGAATATAATAATTTCGTAAATCTTCTGTAACAAAGATTTTACTCAAGAATTCCATTAATTCAATCTGTTTTGGATCTTCTGGATCATAAGGAATATAATCAATTGGTTCTGTATCTGGACCACTTCGTCCTGCTAAGAAACGAATATTATCATCTGGTTTGCCTGGACGAAAGACCACTTTGATTTTCTCCTTTTTTGTTTCTGGATCAACAACAATACAACGTAAATCTAAAGTACCATTTTTACACGCAAACAAGTAAGGATTAATATCCATTTTATTTCCAAAATCTTCTTCATAAAACATTTCTACAGCTTCTTTCATGACTGAATTTTTATAATCTGATTTGTATAAATTCTTTTCTACTTTGACCAACATTTGGAATCGTTCGCCATCCAAAGTCATTGCCCATTTTTTATACCAATCTTCATCTGGAGCTCCTTCACCATTCACATTATTTTGTTGACAATAATCATCCCAGCCTTTTTTCTTTAATCTCATACGAGCACGAACAATTAAATCAGCAACTTCTGTACTTAATTTTTCTCGTAATTCAATACCTTGATTGGTTCTTCTCCAACTATTCACTCGTTCATCATACACATACCATTCTGTTCCACGCACTTCTACCGAAGCACAGAAACGTCCTTTATACATTCTCTGTAACAATTTTGCTACATGGAAATGTGTATCATCAACTCGGTATTGAACATAACGAACATAATCTTCTTCTACCAATTTATTATACGTTTCTAAATCATCATCTCTTGCCCAATAATGTAAAGATTTTATTGTTAGCTTAGCTCCTTCTGTATTTTTACTGAATCCACGAAACCATTTGCGTTTCAAATCTGCCCAATCAGTTCCTTCAGATTTTGCTGATTTCTTGGAGAATTGAACCCAAGTATCAAACATTTCTTCTGTTGCTTCAATATTGTACAAACACCAACCAACTTGCATCCAAGTTAAATAGTTATCAGCACGAGTGACTGATAAACAATCTACCGCAAGTCTTCGCACTAAATCAATC
>JACCDW011027015.1_pt1 | contig 29696 bp, 5 predicted proteins | sample 7449781 | NCBI WGS metagenome assembly JACCDW01 (sample SAMN15323449, study PRJNA562643) | freshwater metagenome | isolation source: river surface water | place: USA:Blue River Watershed | collected 2017-08-18
AGTAGAAATCAAGTGTCAAACGAATTTAGTTTTGAAAAATATGCAACGGGTACGTTGCTAAATGGGGTGTATTCACAAACAGGAGGATTTTGGTAATGGCAATTCAATCAACATACCCACGCACGAGTCCTTATTATAACACTCCTGTCGTTGACAATAAGTTTTTAGACATTACAACCTATAGACCTATACCGTTTAACCCGCAGGACGTATTCATGACTGTTACACCGGTTTATCAGTTTAGACCTGATCTATTGGCATATGACTTGTACAACGATGCTAGATTATGGTGGGTATTTGCTGCACGAAATCCTAACTTATTGGGACCAGACCCATACTTTAACATGGTTGCCGGATTACAGATTTACGTCCCCACACAAAGCACACTACAGAGAGTATTGGGAATTTAATTATTATATGACGGATTATATTTTAAATGGCTACTAAAACCGTAAATCTTGGCAATATTAGAGTAGTATATACGATTCACGATGACCGCGGCTTCGGCACAGGATTAGCATATGATGTGGAAGTATACACCCGAGACGGCACTTTCTTAGCTAGGGGCTACACCTATGGCAATAATGGTTCGTCGTCCGCAACAATATCCTTAGCAATATCGGAACTACAAAGAGTCAGCGCCACCCAGCCCGACGCTAATGAGGCTATTTCATACCTTTCGGCAAACGGGGCAAGCGAACTCAACAGTTTGGCAGCAAGTTTGGAAGTTCCCTCGCCGCCGGCAACCCCCACAATTGATAATACCGCGGCACCAGCTAATGCTGCCCCAACCGGTACTAACACTTTGCAAGGTACAGCAAGCGATGATAGCGGAGCACAACCGACAACTCCCGCATCAACCGCTACCGAAGCAGCTGGTGCTTCGCCTACCCCGGCCCCTACTACTGTCTCACCCGAAGGCGCACCCCCGCAGCCCGGAACCGAAAGAGAAGACGCAGCCGGTACTTCTCCCTCTTCAAATACTGCGGGTAATCCTCCTTACGATAATGAAACGTTTACTAGGGTGACAGAAGAATCAATAACAACGCCTGGCGGTAGACCAGGCAGACGACTTAAAAATCCTTTAGGATCATTGTCAAGTTATAATTACCAACTAAGTTTATATATGATTACTGCACCAGCATACGAGGCATTTGTTGCTGGTGGAAGACGAAACATAAACTTGTACGGAGAACAGATAGCAACTACTGCAACCACTCCTGAACAGAGCGGCGAAGCTGCCCGCAATGGAGCATTTTTAATAGCACAAAGCGGTGGAATTGGATCAGGTGACGCCCGTGCACCGGGGTTTGAGTATGATTATTATATAGATGGATTGTCGTTTAAACATTATGTTAATTCAAACGCAACCGGAGCTCCAGTAGCCGCTACTACTTACAAATTTCAAATTACTGAACCATATGGTTTCTCTTTGTTAACCAAGCTTAGAAAAGCTAAAGACACGTTAGCAGCGCCAGCGGCTGGTGCCACTGGAACATCAGCGACTACACCGCGTGACCCACTGAGTCAGTTTTACGTATTAGGGATTAGATTTTTTGGATGGGGACCTGCAGGAGTACCAATAACAGGATCTGAAGTTTTTGATGGTAACCCAATTGACCCATCGGCGTCAGGCAATGGGGAACTCTTTGAAAGTTTCTACGATATCATCATCAAAGAGGTAAAATTTAAAATAGATGGTAGAGCTACCGTTTATAATATTGAGGCTGAATCTGCATCTATTGCTACTACTGTCAATGTTCGTAGAGGAATGGTACCTCAGAGTATAACAGTATCAGGTTCTACAGTAAGAGATTATCTTTCTGGTCCTAATGGACTTTTTACTAAATTAAACAAACAACAGCAAGACTTAGTTAATAACAATACTATTACATATCCTGTTGTTTATAAAGTTAATTGGTTAGGGGATGCAGAAAATATTGCAACTTCAAGTGTACTTTCCGACGCCAGAACCGATAAAGGTGCTGAAACGGGCAGTGATGCAACAAATACTACGGAAGTCAATGAAGAAACCGCAACTAGAGCATCTCCCAACAACTCCTCACGTGACCTAAGCATTGCAAACATACCTGTTGTTCAGGCTATTGATCAAGTTGTTTCTATGAGCAAATACCTACAAGATGCTATATCATTTAATTACACGGACAGTAATGAAAACAACCCGGAGACCGCTGCTCCCAACGTAGTGACTACACCTAATAATAAATTTACTTGGTTTCAGATTAGTCCAGAAATATCTAACATTCAATGGGATCCAAAAATAAATGATTGGTCGTATGACATTACCTACACAATTCAAACGTATCTTATTCCAAATTTAGATAACCCCTTTGTAAATAATAACACTCCATATTATGGTCCTCATAAAAGATACGATTATTGGTATACTGGACAAAATGCTGAGGTTTTAAAGTTTGAGCTAGAAATTAACAAAGGTTTCTTCAACATTGTTGCTGCCGGTAGCCCTAGAACAGCTAATCCTAGTAATCCTACTAGTACAGGCGGAACTGGCGGCACTAGCGGCACCGGAGGAACTGGCGGCACTAATACGAACGCAAACGAACCATCGTCGCCCACCACCACTGCTACTAACACTACATCGCCCACTAATAGTGATGGTTCAGGCGCAACTCTTAGTATGGAAACAATCAACAGCGTTAGAACAACATTATATGATCCGGGTGCCTACGCAAAAGCGAAAGTTGAAATAATAGGAGATCCTGATTTCCTTATGCAACCGTCTCCAAATCTAGGCAATGCGGTTGCCCGCGCCACTTCTTATAATAGATTCTATAATGGTGGAGGATTCACTATTAATCCAAACGGCGGGCAAGTATTCTTTGAACTTGATTTTAAAGAAGCCGTTGATTATTCTGCAAGTGAATCTTCTGAGTCTTTTGCTGACGGCAGAGGAGTTTCGGGTACGGGAGGGACATTATCAATCAATGATAGCATTAACTTTGTAAATTACCCGAATTCGGTCAATGACAAAATTAATGGTGTGGTGTACATGCTCACCGAGATTACACACAGTTTTAAAAATGGGATGTTTACTCAATCATTAGAAGCGAATCAACCTTTCCTTAATGGCGACATAACTCAACTTGACCCAGCCGCCCAGCAGCGTGAGCAAGATACTGCTGCTGCTACAGGAAATGGTGCAGCCACAGGCACGCCGGGCGAAAACTCTAATCCTGGCACGAGGACGGATCCTGCTACTGCACCGCCAGCATCTACAGCAACTACCCCAACGCCGGCTCCAGCTCCCGCACCAGAACCAACAAGTTAATGGAAAAATAAATGCCAACAGATAATTTTAAACCCAGAGGAACGAGCAAGCTTAATAGACCTACCCGCGACGGTGGCGGCTCCAAAAATTATCCAATTATTGGAATAGTAAAAGATAATATTGACCCTACTCGTTCTGGTAGAATTAGAGTTGCACTACAAGATGGCAAGGGTCCCACTAACCCTAATGATGCAAGCGGTTGGACACCAGTGCAGTACCTAACTTCATTTTTTGGCGTAGTAGAAGCCAATGGTGGTTCAAATGATTTAGGGTCTTACACAAACAATTCTAGTTCATATGGACAGTGGCAAGCTCCTCCCGATATCGGTACTAAAGTGGTATGTATTTTTATCGGTGGCGATATTAACAAAGGGTTTTATATTGGGGCTATTCCCGAACCTGAAACACTACAGATGGTTCCTGCTATCGGGGCAAGAGATAATGTCACTCTTAATGAAGGTGAGGCATCTGGATTTGGCGGAGCAACTAGGCTACCAGTAACTAATATTAATACTAACAACTCAGATGTAACAAACAGTAACGAATTTTTAGATGCTCCTAGACCAGTACATAGTTATACTGCCAGCATCATGAATCAACAGGGTATTCTGAGAGACCCTCTAAGAGGCCCTATTAGTACAAGTGCTAGTAGAGAGGCCTCAAGTAGAGTTGGCTGGGGAGTTAGTACTCCAGGAAGACCTATATATGAAGGTGGCTATACTGATGAAACTCTTCCCGACAATTTAAATCAAGATAATGCAGAACGACTCGGTGTTATTGCACGTAGAGGCGGACACAGCATTGTTATGGACGATGGGGATATTATTGGCCGTGATCAATTAATCCGTATTCGTACTGCATTGGGCCATCAGATATTAATGAGTGATGACGGTCAGACATTAATGATCTTGCATAGTAATGGGCAAAGCTATATTGAATTAGGTAAAGAAGGTACTGTAGATATATTCAGTACAAATAGTATTAATATGAGAACTCAGGGCGATTTTAATATTCACGCTGACAGAGATATTAATATGCACGCCATGGAGAATTTTAATCTTCAAGCAAAAAACATTCACACTAATAGTGATGAAATAACTAAATCCAGAGCAGGCAAAGAATATAGTATTACTGCACTAAACAATTTTACTGTAAAAGCAAGTTCTGCAATTTCAATGTTAGCTGCTGGTCAAGCAAGTTTAGTGGCAGGCTCACAAGCCTTTATTAATGGTGCTGATAGAGTTAATTTGAATAGTGGTAGCCCATCACTGTTACCGCCTGACGTACCCATTATCCCTATCACTGCACAGACAGATACATTATTTGATGATGCCGTGGGTTGGGCAGCAGCCCCGGCAAAATTATTGACTATTGCTTCACGAGCACCGGCGCACTATCCTTGGGTAAATGCGGGTATGGGTGTAGATATTGCTAGTAGTCCAAATGCAAGTGATAACTTACCCGCACCGTCATCAACCGCAGTTCAACAAACAAATGCACAAGCAGAAGCAACTAACCCCACGCCGCCGGCGGTAGCTACAGTGGCATCAGTCCCGTCGGTACCTGCGGCATCACCGTCATTGGGTTCAGGAACTACTAATGCAGTGTTGGCAGCAACTGCAACATCAGCGGCAGCCGGCGAGACAGCCGCAGCAGTGGAGACTGGCGCTAGCGTAGTAGAGAAGAAGGGTTCTTCATTAATTTCAGGAATTAACAGCGCATTGAAAGTTGTTTCTGCTGTGGGCGGCGCAATTGGGGCAGTCAGTCTATTAACCCGTTCAAATTCTCTCGGTCAAGCGGTAGTAGCAGTCGGAGCTTTTGCACAAAGTGCCGACCAATTAGCACGTTCCGGAGTCCTAAAGCCTGGTTCGGCTGATCTTGTTAATGGATTGGCTAGCTCAGGAAAAACAATAACGAACACACTTCCTGGCACAGTGTTTGCTGGAGCTGCAGGAGCTGAAAATGTAGAAAAATTAGCAGCGAATCCTACAGCACAGGCTCAATCATCCGTAAGAGGAATGCAGACTGCACAGCAAGAATTAACTAGAGCAGGCGTTATTAACGGCAGTGAATCAACAACGCAAACGGCCGGTCTCATAGCTGCTGCAACTACCTTAGGTACTGACTCCGTAGTTGGTGCAGTAAAACAAGCTGCTACCCCCGCTAGTGTATTGAATACTGCCTCTACAGTTGCAGGCAATGTCGGAGCAATTGCTGGTGCGGCTGGTGTAGCATTACCGGGTCAAGTGACAACAGCGTTAAGCGCAGTGAGTGGAGTAGGTGCTGCGGCTTCAGCGTTGACCGCTGGCGCCGGCACCGCAAAAGATGTTTTAGGTGCTATCGGTAAGGGTGTATCGGCAGCTAAACTAGCTGATAGCTTAGGTGGATTGGGCGGAATAGCAAATTCTCTTAAGGCTCTAGAAGATGCAAACAATGCGTTGACTGGGCTTCTAGATTCAGTTAAGGGTATATCGGGTTCTGCATTCAGCGCAGTCAAAGATGGATTTGGTAAACTAGAAGCCAATGTACCGCAAAACTTGTCAGAAATTGCTAAAGAAAAAGCTGCTAAAATTGCTGTTACTGCTAATACTCCGGGAACACAACCGGCTTTTGCTAAGAGCTTGTCTAGCCTAGTAACAGAAGCAGGTGATGCATTTAACACAGCATCTAAGCTAGCTAACGATCTTAATAACTCAATCAATAGCTTGACTGGACCAGCTAAGAAATCTTTGGCGAGTGCGGCAGGTGCAGTAGGAGGACTTGCTGGTGCGGCTGGGGCCGTTACAAGCGCAGCAGGTGCTGTTACAAGCGCAGCAGGTGCTGTTACAAGCGCAGTCAATTCCGCTACCGGTGCAATTAACACTGTCAATAGTGCTGTTGGAGGGGTGAGTAGTCTAACCAATGCTATTAATGATGTTACTGGGGCCCCGAGTACTTCAGTAATTTCTGCTGCAACTTCCGCAGCAGGAAGCACTAATATCACTTCTACCTTGTCTACAATAGCTGAAGGGGCTGAAGGTTTAACTACATCACCTAACACTATTAACGTAGGTACTATTAACAATGCATTAGTTAATGCCGCGGATCAATTAACATCTTCCGCTGTTGGCGCCTCTACTATATTCAATAGCATAGCCAACGCAGGCAACAATTTGGATTCTACTGCACAGCAAGTTAGTACACTAATTGATTCAACTACTGGTGCTGGTATAGATAATCTAGCCAGCAGTATTAGTGGTGCAGTTGATAACGTCAACAGCTTAGCAGGTGCAGCAACATCACTTAAGAATGGATTGTCAGGTTTAGCGAATGCTGCTAAGAAAACTCAAGGCGGCGGCATTGCTGCTAGAGCTTCTGCATTGTCAAGCGGTGTAAGTAACTTACCGGGAGGCATCAAAGCATTTTCAAGTGTACTAGATAAAGCAGATGAGCTAGCTAATAAAATTCCGGGCACAGGTGAATTAACCGGCCTTATGAAGGATCTACAGACTGACGCTGTTAACGGACTCGGTAAAGTGTCTTCATCACTAAGTTCAGCGGGTGCTACTTTGGGTCAGGTAGAGTCTGCGTTGAATACTGCTAATAAGGTAGTAGGTTCTTTAGGAGGTGCATCATCCGGGTTAGGCAATCTAAGCTCGGTGGCAAGTAAAGCAGGAGGACTCACTTCAAGTATTGCTAGTAAGCTACCGATTGGTGAAGTCACTCAATTGCTATCATCCGTAAGTGCTTTAGGTGCTGGCGGCGCAAGTCCGATCAAGCTTCCTAGCTTAGGAGTCAACACTACTAACAGAACAGGCATCACTGCACAGATTAAAGGAGTGTTGGGCGATGCTAGAATTCCAATACCAAATCTGTTGGGAGACATTCTAGGTGATGCTATTGATAGTATAGAAAAGAGGGCACGCACTTTAAGAGAAGAAAGACAAAGAATTCAAGCACAGCTTGACACTGCAAAGGAAGAGGAAACCGCAGCAGGCAATGCATTTGTTGATGCATTTAATACTCTACCAGCCGGCGACCCAAGTCTCGCTGCATTGGAGAAGAAATATAATGACGCAACAGCTAAAACTCAAGGGTTGATACGAGAACTAGCAAATGTAGGTAAGCGCCCAAGAAAAGCTGCACCAGCGACAGATCCAGCAGCAGCTGGAACGCCACCGCCCACTGCCGGAACTACGTAAACTAAATATTAAAAAGGATAACTTATGGCAACTTACTTAGGCTTCAGTACAATAAATGCGTGTAACCCAAAGACAACTAATATGACTTCGGGTAGTGCAGGAGGGCCTGGTGGTATCCGCGATGGTATTTCATGGGGAAATAAATTTAGTCTCGTTGATGCCCAACTAGTAGTACAAGATTTTATTAATGCCTTGAACATACGATTAGGTACCAAAGTTGGACAACCTGGTTATGGTACTAGACTTTGGGATTTTATATTTGAACCCAACTCACAGACTACACGAATTGATGTTGAAAATGAAGTACGACGAGTAGCCAGTCAAGATCCTAGACTTTTGTTAGCGGAGTTAGTTGTATACACTTACGAAAATGGAATACTATTAGAAATTCAATGCGCAGTACTACCCTTCAATCAACCAATCGCTACGAAAATTTCTTTAAACCGAGTCACACAAAGAGCCACTTTAGTATAAAACCTGGTTTTTTTCTATGATAAATATATTATCAATAGAGAGAAACTATGGCAACAAGTTCAAGACAATCAGCACTGTTCGGACCCAACGACTGGAAAACCATTTACCAGACGTTCAACCAAGCAGACTTTCGTAGCTATGACTACGAAACCCTACGTAAAGCATTCATTGACTACCTACAAATAAATTACCCAGAGACATATAACGACTATGTTGAATCAAGCGAATTTGTTGCCTTGCTTGACGTTATTGCCTTTATGGGTCAAGGTCTTGCTTTCCGCAATGACTTGAATGCTCGTGAAAACTTTATTGATACTGCTGAACGTAGAGACAGCGTTGTAAAGCTTGCTAATCTTGTTAGCTACACACCAAAGAGAAACATTGCTGGTCAGGGCTATCTAAAAGTCACTAGCATTAAGACTACACAGAACATCAATGATCTTAACGGCTTCAATCTAAGCAACGTTCCTGTATTGTGGAATGACCCTGCTAACCCTAACTGGTTAGAGCAGTTCAACACAATCATCAATGCTACCCTAGTAGATACACAACGAATCGGTAGACCCGGCAACGTAAGTGAAATCGCAGGCGTAAACACTAGCGAATATAGCATTCAAATTGCCCCCAACAATCTACCCATTGTTCCTTTCACTAGTTCAGTCGGTGGCGTTAATATGAACTTTGAATTGTGCAGTGTGTCTAGCTTAGACAGCGAATCAATCTACGAAGTTCCTCCTGCTCCAAATGGCAGATTCAACATGTTATATCGTAACGACAAGTTAGGATTTGGTAGCCCTGAAACAGGTTTCTTCTTTTACTTCAAGCAGGGTAACCTACAGACATTTGACTTCTCATTGCAGCAGCAAATCAGTAACCAAAATATTGATATTGACATTCAAGGAATCAACAACACTGATACTTGGCTATACAAGATTAACCCAGACGGTACTCGTGATCCATGGCGTCAAGTAGAAAATGTATATGCGAATGCATCACTGCAAAGCAATAGTTCATTCAAACAAACTTTTTCTGTAAGCTCACGTTTCAACGATCAGGTTACATATGTATTTGGCGATGGCGTATTCAGCGAAATCCCTGTCGGAAACTTTAGAGCTTATCTACGTGCAGGCAATGCATTGACCTACACTATCTACCCTTCAGATATGAACGGGTTGTCAGTGACGTTCACTTACATTTCACGTTTGGGCAGAGCAGAAACATTAACTGTTGGTCTATCTCTAACCCAAACTGTAACTACCGCACAAGCAAGAGAATCAATTGCTAGCATCAAGCAACGTGCTCCTACTCGTTACTACACACAGAACAGAATGGTTAATGGCGAAGACTATAATAACTTCCCGTATACATTGTACAACTCAATTGTCAAGAGTAAAGCAATTAATAGATCAAGTGTCGGTGTCAGTAAAAATCTTGACTTATTAGATCCTACTGGAAAATACTCTAGTACAGTAAGTTATGGTAATGACGGCGCATTGTATCAAGATGACGCAGATGGGTTTTTAAATCTAACAATTAATAATACTAGTGATATTATTGCATTCTTTACTGGTGAGCTAAACAATGTATTATCATTAAACAAAGCCACACAGTATTATATTCAAAATTATCCAAGATATACTGTTACTGACTCATCTACGCCGGCTGATCAAGTAGTGTACTGGAGAACTAGCACAGTAAATGCAGACAATGAAACAGGGTATGTTTATACTGTAACAGGTTCATTAGAGCAACCCACAAGTGTCGGCGTCTTTAGTACTACTAACTTGAAATACATGACAACTGGAGCTATTGTTAAATTTACTGCACCCTCAGGATTCTATTTTGACAGTGATAATAGACTTGTAGCAGGTATTCCCGGGCCAGGTGATAGTACGTTTATTTGGACTACAGTTTTAAATGTAGTTGGTGACGGGTCAAATAATAATCAGGGAAGCTTTGCTAACGGAGCTGGCCCCATCAGACTTAGTGGCTATGTACCAAATGATGTTATTGTAAGCACTATCATTCCTGTGTTCGGTAATGTTATTCCTAGAGAGATAATTCAAGAGGCTGTAATCAGACTAGAATTAAATCAAGAATTTACTCTAGTATTTGATAACTCGCTATTAATCAATCAGTCACGCTGGTCAATTAAGAAAATCACTGACCCCAATTGGTTTGTGAAGTTTACCAGCTTAGGTAATAATAGATACACTGTAACATATAGATCACTGTCTTACTATTTTGGTAGCGTATCGGATACTAGATTTACATTTGCACGAGACGAATTAGTATACGACCCGTTCACTGGAAAGATTATTCAAGACAATGTTTCAGTATTGGGTATTAATACTTTACCATCGTCTACAACGGCAATTGGTAAAAATACTGAAATTAATATCGTAGGACAAACTGTTGAAAGCGATGGTTATGTAAACGACTTTGAAGTTGAAGTTGCAGCAACAGATGTGAACAATAATCAGTTGATTCTAAACCCAGACTTCTTCAACGAGATTACTGGCTACGTAAACAATAGTAATAACTTTGGTATATATGTTTTCTTTGAGACTGTGCAGGATCCAATCAATCTTACCAAACAGTTTATTATTCCTACTAGCACAGTTAGATTCCAATATCCTACTCAGACTCAGATTGAACTAGTAAAGTATGACTATCCAGTTGGCCAGTTGTTCTATGCAACTACTGAAAATAAATTCTATAAAACTGTACAAGACCAAACAGTAACTACTATTGTTTACGTGTTGGTAGAACAGCCACAATATAGTGTAAAGTTTGGAAGACAGGGCTTGAGCTATCAGTACAAGCACAACTCAAACAACACCAATAGAATTGATCCTGCAACGACCAACATCATTGACTTGTATGTTGTTACATTCAGTTACTATGAACAATATCAGAGATACATTGTTGACACAACAAATACTATTCCTGAACCGAATAGACCAACAATTACTGAATTGAGTTCACAGTATACTGAATTGCAGGACTATAAAATGTTGTCGGATTCTGTAATATTAAATAGTGTAGAGTTCAAACCATTGTTTGGTCCTAAAGCAGTACCAGCATTGAGAGCGACAATTAAAGTAATTAAAGACAGTACAACAAATGCAAGTGACAGTGAAGTGAGAAGTGCAGTGCTAGCCGCAATGGATTCATATTTCAATATTAATAATTGGAACTTTGGAGACACATTCTACTTCTCAGAACTTAGTGCTTTCTTACATGCTGAATGCGGCGACTTGATTAGCTCCGCAGTATTAGTACCGAATGATCCGTCAATGAAGTTTGGAGACTTATATGAAATAAAATGTAGACCTTTTGAAATTTTTGTAAACGCTGCCACATCAAATGATGTAGTAGTAATACCCGCGCTCACACCCGACGAATTACAGATAAGATAAGTACAAATATGGCACGTATTAGAACACTAAATTTTCTTCCGGAAATTTTCCAAACACCCACAAACAGTCAGTTCCTATCAGCTACGCTTGATAGACTAGTAAGCAACCCCTCGTCTACTCGTGTACAGGGTTATGTGGGTAGTAGATTTGGTTCGGGTATAAATGCTCTTGATTATTATGTTACTGAGCCAACCAAAGCTCGTGCAGACTATCAATTAGAACCAAGCGTGGTGTTTACAAAGGCTGAAGAAGAAATTGCCAATGACTTTATTACATATCCAGGTATTATTGACTCACTAGAACAACAGGGTGCAGTTACTGGTAATAACAACAGATTATTCAACAGTCAAATCTATTCATGGGATAGCTTTACTAATCTAGATAAGCTAGTCAATTATTACGAATATTTTTGGTTGCCAATCGGCGCCCCGGCTGTCACAGTGTCACCGGGAACTGTGTTCATCAACCAGGATTACATTGTAACTGACTTCGCCAACAGCTATGAAATCAGCGAAGTTGGTTCAGCAATCGGAACGGGAACTAACCCAACAATCTCAGTATTGCGCGGAGGAACATACAGATTTGAAGTAAATCAAGATTCTCAGTTTTGGATTCAAACTGAGCCAGGTGTCAGCGGATTTAGTCCTACCCAACCTAATCTACCCACACGAGAAGTATTTGGAGTAGACAACAACGGTGCTAGTGTAGGTTTCGTAACGTTCAATGTCCCATTCAAAAACGCACAAGATCAGTACGTTTTCCCCGGCAACAATATGGTTGATGTAATCTGCAATATTCCATTTGATCAAGTTAACGGCAGAAATCTATATACGATTAATGATATTGCAACGGGTATAAGTTATCCGGGCCTAGATAATATTGACGGTGTAACTGGACTAGACGGATTAAGAATCATGTTCTATGACACTGGTGTGCCAGACGAGCAAGGCTTTGTCTCGTCTTACTACGATGAAACATTTTATGATGTTAACGATCCGTTCTTTACAGAACCCAAAACTGTTACCGTTGGAAGCACAAGCAGCACTGGTAATAAACTCTCATTGGCAGCAGGATTCACAACAGACGAATTAATTCCTAATCAAACCGTAACCTTTAGCGGAGTGCTATTAGGCGGTATTGTTGAAGGTCAAGTATATTTCGTAAAAGATATTATTAACTCATCTGACTTTACTATTTCTGAAGACCTGCAGGGCGACACCGTAACTGTATTTTCTCAGTCAGGTGCTGATATGATTGTCAACATCAATCAGGGTCAGTTTCAGAATGGATTTAATACTGTAGTAAGCGAGAACTTCTACAGAATTCAATATTTAGGTAATCCTGACAATCCTGTTATCAGACTAATACCCGACGGTACTATTCCTAATAATGAAAAGATTTCTCCAAGATTTGGTACTGAATATATCAGTAGATCATTTTATAGAAATAATTTAGGTGTTATTAGTATTATTCCTATTATCACCGCACCACTTGATATTCTATATTATCAAGATGGAACCAATCCAAATAAAGTTGGTGTAATCAAGATTAACGATTCTGATTTAGACAACTTTATTAATATTGAAACAGAAATTTTAGGTAGAACAACTTATACATCACCTAATGGCGTTCAATTTACAAATGGGTTAAAAGTTCAATTTGATGGTAACGTCTTCCCTAATTCATACCGATCAGGGGAATATTATGTTGAAGGAGTAGGTACAGCTATTGAACTTATTCCAGTCAATGATTTGATTGTTCCTGAGAAATTCTCTAGAGGAGATTTCATTCCATACGATACAGTAGGATATGACGATACTGATTATGACGTAGAATTATTTGTTCCTATTGATCCAGACTACATCACTATTGCTAGAAACAGCATTAGTAAGAATGCATGGTCAAGAAGCAACCGCTGGTTCCACATTGATGTAATCAACGCAACTGCTGCTTATAACAACAACCCAAGCATCTTGACAGATTACGCAACTCTTGATAACAAAGCCAAGCGCCCAATCATTGAGTTCTATCCTAACTTGAAGATGTTTGATTCTGGTACTCAGGGTAAAAGACCAGTTGACTTTTTTGATACTCGTGCTACAGATGCATTGTCTGAAGTTGCAGGATTGGCAAATTACTATCCTGACGTAGAAACTTATACCGGTGACACCGCAGTCGTTGTCAGTACACCAAGTACGATAGTAAGCGTAGCATCTATGCTTGAAGGTAAAACCTATGAGCTAGTCAATGTTACTGACACTCTACAAGCTTCATGGAATGATCTAGCAGGAACTTTGGGAGTAACATATTTCCCAGGTGACATAATTGTTTGTGTCAAGGACGGTAGCGATCTAATCACTCCCGGTACCGGTACCGGACGTTTGATCTACGATGAAACAACTATCACTGTCCCCTCAGAAGACGTAACTGGAACGTTTCAGATTGGTATGTATGTGGGTGACGTTCTAAACTTAATCCCTACTAATGCTCAAATCATTGACCTTACCGACGATGGCACAACAACTACACTAACTATTAGCTATCCGTTCCCACAAGACATTGTTGGCGGAACAACATCAATCGTTGGTACCGATACTACCGTAAGCAACTATGCTGTATTCCCGGGTTCAAGAATCATATTCAGTAATGATACAGACGAAGGCACAAAGCATAAGATTTACGTTGTTGATATCGTTGTTACTACCGCTGGCGGCACACCCGAAATCGTATTGATTGAAGCTGAGGATACTAATGTTCAAATAGACCAGCAGGTAGTGATCACGAGAGGCTTTAATGAGCAAGGTAAAACTTTCTATTTTGACGGGATTGAATGGCTGCAAGCACAACAAAAAGTAACTGTCAATCAGGCACCGCTGTTTGATGTGTTTGACAACAATGGCGTAAGCTTCTCAGACAGTACATTTTATAACAGCACAAGCTTCACCGGTTCTACTCTGTTCTCGTATGGTATTAATCCATTAACAGTTGACGATCCTATATTAGGCTTCCCTGTAAGATTTACCGATGTAGGTAACATTGGAGATATTAGTTTTGACGTTACTATCAACTCTGACACATTTAACTATGTGCGCGGAATTGAATCAGTAACACAGAAAGTAAATACTGGTTACGTACACAACTACATCAATAGAATTGAATTTGCTAGAGAATTGGGCTGGGTAACAGCGGTAGAAGATAGCGTACAATATCAAGAATTCAACTTCGGTTACAGTGTTGCTAATCCAACAACTCAGTTTGTTTGTGATATCGCTGCACTGCCTGAATTGCCAGTTGATGTTAAGGGCTGGCCAAGAGTAAAAGTATACAACAATAACAAGTATCTAGAATCAACCGAATACACCGTTGAAATATTTGATACTGCTACTAGAATTACTTTAAACAGTGCTCCTGTTGAAGATACTGTTATTCAAGTATTGTTGTTGAGCGACCAAGTAAGTCAGAATGGATTCTATCAGATTCCTGACAACCTAAACAGCAACCCATTCAACGAAGACTTGACTGTAGCAGATTTAGGCGACATTCGCAACCACTATCAAGATATTTTTGTTAATGCTCCTAACACTACAGGTGATATCTTTGGATCAAACAACTATAGAGACTGCGGCGATCTAACCCCATACGGTACTAAGATTATTCAGAATAGTGCTTCAATGGTACTACCTGGCGTGTTCTTGCGCAAAACAAAATATGACCTGTTAAATGCATTGATGTTTACCAGCAATGAGTATGTCAAGTTCAAGCAACTATTGGTTGACACTGTACAAAACGCTCAGTTCACTATTAGAAATACACCAGCAGAAATTCTAGACGAATCTATTGAACAGATTGCAGCTAGTAAGAGTGAGATTAGCTCATTCTACTGGTCAGACATGTTGCCAAACAGATCACCGCTGGCTGTAAACACCTACAATTTTAACAGTAACAATGACGTTACTCGCTATCCGTTAAACAAAGTTTATAATTTTGAATCAGCAAACTACGATAGCGTGTTGGTATACTTGAATAGAACAGTTAATAACAACTTAGTACAAAGACAGTTACTAAGAAACGTAGATTATACCATTAGCCCTGATAGCCCAACCGTCATAGTAACGTTAGATTTGGTTCCCGGTGATCAGATTGTAGTAAAAGAATACAATCAGACCTATGGTTCATATGTTCCTTATACCCCAAGTAAGTTAGGCTTATATGATTTGTTTGTACCAAGCGTTGTGTTGGACAGTGATTATTCCACTCCTACATATTTCATTAAGGGACACGACGGTTCATATACAAAGCTATATGGTGCCTACATCCCAGAGACTGATACACTATTAGACTTCAGAGACCAAGCACTATTGGAATTTGAAAAGAGAGTTTACAACAATGTTAAGCTAAGCACTGAAGTTCCTATCAAGCTCTATGATGTATTGCCTGGATTCTTTAGAGACAGCGACTATTCATATAGTGAATGGTTGCAAATGTACTCTACTGGTTTCTTGAATTGGGTAGGTCAGAACAGAATTGATTACAAGACTCAGTTCTTTAATAGAAACAACGAGTTCACCTACAACTACACTAACTCAAGCAACCTGTTGACCGGCGAGCAAATCCAACAGGGTTATTGGAGAGGCGCATATCAATACGTATATGATACTACTACTCCTAATCTTACCCCATGGGAAATGTTAGGGTTCGCCAACAAGCCTACTTGGTGGGAAGATCGTTATGGTCCCGCTCCTTATACTAGTGACAACTTAGTGCTATGGGGTGACCTAGAAGACGGTAGAGTATATTCAGAAGATGGCACAAGCGTCATTGTTCCTGAGGTAGCACGCCCTGGACTTTTGAATATTATTCCTGTTAACTCAAATGGTAATTTGTTAAGTCCATTGAAAAGCATTGTGGGCAACTACAATCCAAACACTTTCCAGAAAGACTGGAAGGTAGGGGATGACGGTCCGGCTGAACTTAGCTATCGTCGTAGCTCAACGTATCCATTTGACGTTATTAGATTATTTGCACTAACTAAGCCTGCTGAATTTTACAATTTAGCGGTTGACCTAGACAATTACAAATACAATGCTGAATTTAATCAGTATTTGGTGAACGGCCGCGATCATTTGATAATCAGTGACGTTCAAATTTACGGTGACGGTGTTGCTAAGACCAGCTACATTAACTGGATTGTAGACTATGAAAAGCAGTTCGGTGTAGATGCTACACAGGAAATTAAAGAGACACTAACCAATCTAGATGTTAGATTGGCATATCGTCTTGCAGGCTATAGTGATAAAACACTACTCAAGTTCTATGTTGAAAAGGGTTCTCCGAACACTGCTAATGCATCACTGTTGATTCCTGATGAAAGCTATCAGGTATTACTATATGATAACCAACCATTTGACAAAGTAGTTTTCTCCAGTGTAATTGTACAGAAAACAACTAGTGGCGGCTTTACTGTATATGGTAACTCGCAATCTTTTGCTTACTTTATTACTAAAGCACCCATCAATAGCGGTAGAAGTGAGTCTATCACTGTATTAGATAAAACAGTAAAATTAGCTACTGATTATTCATCCACAGAAGTACTAGTTCCTTACGGAACAACCTTCTATAGCATACAAGAAGTTGCTCAGTTCATCATGAGCTACAATGCGTACCTAACAGACAAGGGTATGAAGTTTAACGAGATTGAAGCCGGTACTGAAATCAACTGGGAGTTGATGGTAAAGCAATTTATGTATTGGACTCAGTTGGGCTGGGAAGATGGAAGCTTAATAACACTAAATCCTGCTGCTACTGATCTTGTATTTGACAAAGAAGGAAGCATTGTTCAGCCACTGACAATTCAGCAGCAGAACTTCATTCTTAACCAAGATTTGTATCCAATACAGATTAATACTCTTTGCATCAATCGTGACGGGACTATGTTTAAAGTTCACACATTGAACGAAGGTGATAGCATGGCTTTTGCCCAATTCAATGTCAGCAACTTTGAGCATGGCATCGTGTTCAACAACACTACGCTGTTCAATGACGTAATCTATAATCTTGTTACTGGGTTGAGACAGAACAGAATCACTTTACGTGGAACTAAGACTAGCGAGTGGAATGGTACTGTTGACGCTTGGGGATTCATCCTTAACCAAAACAATGTAAAAGAATGGTCAAAGGATATCAAGTATCCTAAGGGCGCAATTGTTCTTCATAAGAACAAATACTATGCTGCAATCAGATTGTCAGAACCATCTACTACGTTCAATGATCTTGATTGGAAGTTGATTAACTATGAAGATGTTCAGAAGGGTCTATTACCAAACTCAGCAACTCGTTCGTTTGAAAGCACATTGTACTATAATTGCAATGAAGCTAACCTAGAACAAGATGCTGATTTGTTGTCATTCTCATTAATTGGATATCGTCCTAGAGATTATCTCGCACTAGCAGATTTAACAGACATTACCCAGATCAACGTCTATAAGAACATGATCAAGAACAAGGGTACTGTTAACGCTGTGACTGCCTTTGACGGTGTTACTCTGCCTCAGGGAGGCATTGAGTATGAGGTCTATGAAAACTGGGCAATCAAGTCAGGTGACTATGGTGGCGTACTAAGTCAGAACTTTGTAGAGTTCAACCTTGAACAAGATAAGCTAGTTGGTAACCCAAGTATCGTGTCCCTCACAAACGGAATCTATACTCAAGGTTCTCAGCAAGAAGTTCCTATCTATAATCTGTTTAACTATGGCGATACTATTAACGATCCGAATGTGTTAGCAGTAACCACTGATCCATATAATAATCTATATCCATCAGCCGGATACGCTAACTTTAACGATGTGAAAATGTCATCATTCTATTTTGGTGGATTGCCAAACGGCGTAAACAAAGATGGTGTTGTTGTTCCTATTCAGAATTTCTATGTAAGAGACTATCTATGGTTGGCAAGCTTTAAAGAAAAGTGGGGAGTATTTTCTTGGAGTCCGATCGGTGAAGTAGTTGAAGTTACTGCTAACCTAAACAATACTACAACTATAACATTTAGTAAGCCTCATAACTTAAAGAATCTAGATCCAATCTCTATTGTTAACTTTAGTCCAAATGTGGACGGGTACTATGTTGTAACTCAGGTCGTTAATTTAACTCAAGTAATAATTAACTTGACACTTACTGGGGCCGGGTCAAATAGTATTACTGGTTCGGGCGTAGGTCTATTGATCTATAGCCAACGAGTAGCACAGCCCGGCGACATTAATGCATTGCCTCTGTTGGAAGCTGAGTTTTCTAAGAACACTGTTTGGGTGGACGAAAACACTGACGGCGGCTGGGCAGTATACAGAAAAGGCATCAACTATGCTAGACAAGGTGAGCTTGCGGTAAACACCTCAAGCACATTTGGTAATAGTGTTGCGTTCACCGAAAACACCGGATACTTAATTGCAGACTCGGCTAACGGAATTCTATATAGATACTACTATGACAATTCAGGTTATAGGCTAGCTGAAACTATTACCAATGATGATAGTTTTGGTGAGAAGATCGTACACAATAATAATACATTTGTAATCTCGCAGCCAACTACTAATCCTGCAGTATATGTATACTCATGGAATGATACTGTCTTAGGAAACGAGTTGCTCCTAACTCAAACAATCACCGCGCCGATGGGCGTAACTGATTGGGGAAGCGAACTAGCTATATCCGGTGACGGTAACTGGATCTATGTCTCAGACATATTGAATACTCAAGTTTATGTCTACCGAAAGAACAATCAAGAATTTTCTGCTGGTTATTTTGTAGACGGGGAATCCTACATTATTACTAATGCAGGAGACACTGATTTCACAAGTATTGGAGCAATTGAAAATACTGATGGAATAGTCTTTGTTGCTGATTTCGTTGGGTCAGACCCGACGACAGGCACGGGCACGGCAATCAAGACTACGTATGAACTTGTCAATATCATTGATGGAACGGTTCTTGGACTTGATCCAACTGATAGTTTTGGTAAATCAATCTCTACCGATTTTGACGGTGATTGCTTGTTTGTTGGAGCTCCTAACAAAGACTACAGTGTGAGTGTAACCGATTGGGGAGAAGTTTACTTCTACCAACGCTCTGTGCAGAATTTTGAGTCAAACGCAGCAACTACACTAACCCAACCGCAGTTCTTTGCGTTAGGTTGGACACCTAATACATTGACTAAAAATGTAACAGCAACTAACGGAACTACTGATAAAATTACACTAGCTAATACAACTAATGTTAATGTGAATGATGCTGTTTCATTTACAGGGTCTGGCTTAGCAGGAACAGATATTATTGAATATCAAACATATTATGTTGCTGCAATTACCGGTAGCGACATTACTATTAAGGAGTCAAGATCAACTAATCAAATAGTTCCTATCTCTACAATTCCTAGCATTTCAAATGCAGTAGCCCACATTCAGGACGAATTACTGCTTGTAAATGTCAATGGACGCATGGTTCAGGATAACAACTATGCAGTTGTAGGAAGCTCAGTAGTATACACCGGTTCACTAAACGCAGGTGATATTGTAGAAGTTAGCGGAAATGATTTTTATAATGTTCAAACGTTCAACGCTAACTCCAATGACAGAATTAATATTCAATTTGGATATGATTTGGATGTTACTCAGCAGGCATCTGAACTATTGATCGGTAGTCCGTTTGAAATTGATTCGGACAATAGAGAAGGTTTGGTATACAGATTTACTAATGGCGGCGCAAGATTTGGTATTGTAGTAGGCGATAGTGAATGTAACCTAACAACAACTAGCAATATTCTAATCAACGGCTATCAGGTTACGTTGACTGCCGGTAACGCAGCGGCTATTGCCAATCAGATTGTGAATTCACGAGTACCTAATATTACTGCATCTGCAACAGTGGATAATAAACTTATTATTCAAGTGGTTGATTTAGATTTGGCAGAGATTAACAACAAGTTGATGGTGACTGCATTTGACAGCACTACGTTAAGTGAGTTGGGTATTTTAATTTACTCTCCCACTCAAATAATCAATTGCCCTCACAAAGAAGGCCCAACTGAGTTTGGTAAGACCATCAAGTTCAATCAATTTGACTCAGTTGTAATTGCTGCTCCTGCAGGCCCTAACTTTGTTGGTACTACTTTTGACTTCACTGATGATGAGAATCTAGATAACGACACTGTGTTTGACAACAACGCAACTAGATTCCTAGAAGATTATCCAAACGCTGGCGCAGTCTACATGTTTGATCTACTATCAAACAATAATGGTAGTTTGCTGAATCCAGGCGCATTTGTGTACGCTCAACCTTCAAATAGCGAAACATTAGATTTCGTGATCAATCCATATTATGGTGAAGCAGTTGACTTCTATGATAATGTTGTTATTGTGGGTGCTCCAAATCTGATCATCAATCCATTACGAGTAGGACAGGTAACAACCTTTATCAACTCAACTGGTATTAGAAACTGGTCAGAGTTCCGTCAAAGCGCACCGATCGTAGATATCAGCAAGATTCAAAATACACAGTTGTTTAGTGCTAGTACAAACAATACCTTGATAAATCTTGACTACATGGATCCGTTGCAGGATAAGCTGCTGGGTGCAATAAGAGAAAACATTGATTTTGTTTCACCGGAAGACCCTGCCAAATACAATGTTGATCCTCTAAATGTATCTGACAACGCATGGGGAAGTCTACAGGTAGGAAAAATTTGGTTTAACACTTCAACTGTCAGATTCGTGAACTATCATCAAAATGATGTGGTTTATAATAGTGCGTATTGGGGAACTGTATTCCCTGGTTCGGATATCTCAGTATGCACTTGGGTTGCTAGCAACGTCCTTCCTGGTCAATATCAGGGCCCCGGTATTCCAATTGATGTTACCAAATATGCAGTTGGTAGTAGATTGAATGCGTCTAACATCGTTACTCCGGTTTATTATTTCTGGGTAAGAAATAGCGGGCTAATAGTTAAAGAGCGCGGCAAGACACTATCTGATGCAGTTCTTGCCTCATACATTGCAAATCCACAGAGTTCGGGCATTGCATATATGGCACCGTTATTGCCCAACACCTTTGCACTGTACAACGCAGCCGAATACATCAATGATATTGATTCCGTATTCCACATAGGGTTTGCTACTAACGAAGACACTGATGTTCCGCACAACGAATTTAAGTTGATCCGTCAGAACTTCCCTGATGATTTCTTACCGGGGCTACTACCCGGAGAACAGCCATTCTCTCTATATGCGAGAATGATTGATAGCTTGTCAGGTACTGCTATTAGCGGAGAGATTGTTCCTAATCCGTTCTTGCCTTTAGCAGTGCAGTCGGGTGTATTAACAAGACCTCGCCAAAGCTTCTTCTACAATAGATTTGAAGCGTTAAAGAACTATTTGACATATGCTAACACAGTTCTTGCACAATATCCTATTGCTGAAATAAAACCAGACATTTCATTTGCATTCGTTTCAGGTGAATTCTACAACACCAAAGATTATTGGGAATATATAAACTGGTGGGCTCCTGGCTATAACAATAGCACTAAAGCTTTTGTTCAAGTTCCTCTGTATGCTGACTTAGCAGAACTTACGGTTACTTCCGGAACACTTGTCAAAGTAGACAACAACGGGTCTGGTTCGTTTGAAATCTATCGTTACGACGGTGACGGCGTTTGGACACGTATCGGTCTAGAAAATGGAACAATTGAGTTCAGTAGCGCACTATGGGAATATGTTAAGTTTGGCTTAGGATACGGAAACGACTTCTATGATACTATACCATATGATGATTATCCTAGCGAAGCAACAAGAAACATCATTCGCCTATTAAACGAGCAGATTTATACTCAAGAATTGTTGATTCACAGAAACAAGAGTTTAATTCTACTCCTAGAGTATATCCAAACCGAAACTGTAGAATCACAAAATTACTTGCCATGGCTCAACAAAACATCGCTAATGGATGTGTTCCATACTGTTCGTGAACTAAGACCGTTTGAAGTATTCAAGAGCGATAACGTTGAATTCTTAGAAGGTTATATCAATGAGGTCAAGCCTTATCACGTAGTAATGAAAGAATTTTTAGTTAAATATGATGGTATGGAAGTTTATGACGGCAACATCACTGACTTTGATGTTCCAGCAGCATACAATACTAATTTTAATCAATACATAAGCCCTCAGCTTGTATTTTCTGAACCTGATAACGAATATCAGTATGATGAAACCTCACCTATATGGTCTACCGCACCATACACTCAGTGGTATCAGAATTATGGTTTGTCATTAACTGGTCAAGAAAACTATCTTATGACCACACTAAAATCATATATGGATTTAGGTTCAAACATAATGCTAGTAGATAACGCTAGTGGATTCCCAACTAATGGCGTAATTAAAATTGATAACGAGCTAATTTCTTATGCATTTGTTGACAGAAACTTGAATCTATTGGGCGGCTTGTCAAGAGGATTTAATGACTCGCCAATTGAGGAACATATTCCAGACTCAGATATTTTCATTGATTTGCCAGCGGTGGTTGTGTTGAACGAGGGCTTTGGTTATCTCCAAGTACCAAAAGTAACAGCACATGTTGATACTACATTGTATCCAGCACCTAGAAAAGAAGCTATACTACAGGCAGTAATGAGCGGCGGCCGAGTGAGTTCAATTCAAGTCATTGATCCAGGTGAAGGATATGTGGTTCTACCTGAAATTAAAATTGATCCAGCGTATACAGTCCTATTCTCTGACGCTGATATTAACGAAACCCTACACACCATCAATATTAATGCTCCGTTCCTCAGAACAGGTGAGATAGTTAAATTCAACAGCGGCACCGACGGCGCAAAGCCAACTAATCTCGTTGATGAGTCTTGGTACTATGTCGGTGTTCTTGAATCACTACCTTCAGTGATCATAGCACTTTATAATAGCTATAGCGATGCTGTAAAAGATCAAAACAGAATTAGAATTGCACCTGGTTTGGCTTCTACTGATATGTCGCTTTCTCCGGGAGCTAGAGCTTCAACTATCACAAGCTCAGCACCTACCAGAGAAAATAATATCACACTACGTTTTGATAGAACTACCTATAATTCTCAGGTCATTGATTGGGAATCAGGAACATTCTATGGTGCATTCTTCGCAGGTACTTACTATAACAGCGACAAGATATCAAGTTCTGCTATCACGCTAGAAAATACTGAGCCAGATATCAGCACTATTTTAGCAAGTGCGCAAGGTGTAGCACTACAAATCACCGATGTTACAGATGAAGAAGAACTTATTTGGTCTGCATTTACTCGTTATGTCAGTGAAACCTCTGATATTGACAACTCAATTAGTTTGGTACCGCAAGACGGAAATAACCCTGACTTGTCAGAATTAGAACCTAACGCTTCAGGAACCACGATAGGTTTCTATATTGGAATGCCTATCAAATTCATTGGTACTGTAATCGGCGGTCTATCAGAAGGTGTAACATACTATGTTTCTGAAATCATTGATGAAATTAAGTTCTGTGTATCAGATACTATATCTGGGCCCACAAGAGTACTTAATAACGGAACAGTAAACACGCCGTTGCTTGAGTGCTATACAGGAAACATCAACGAAACTGTTATTGTTTCTGTTGAATATCCGGGCATTATAGAAGCAACGCAAACACAAAGCGTTATTAATGCTATCACTGCACCACTATCACCGGTCGGAACAGGGGGAACAATTGGGTTCTACACTAATCTTCCTGTGTTCTTTACTGGAGACGTATTCGGTGGAATAATTGAGAACTTTAATTATTATGTAACCTCAGTAATTGATAACGAAACGTTCACTCTAAGTGAAACACCAAACCCAATTACTACTACTGTCACACGAACTAAGGCTACCGGAAACATTCTAGTAGTTGAGACCATTAATGGAATCTCTAGAAATGATCCGATCATCATTACTTCGTTGACCGGCGGATTAGCTACTAGCGGAATAGTTGCAGGCACTACCTATTATGTAAGTCAATTCATTAGTCCAACTGAAATCACTATTTCTGAGGTAATCAACGGTCCCGAGCTAGTTGTCTCTAATGGAATTGGTACTGCTGTTCTTACTAATCAGAAGGATACCGTCAAACTAACGAACGCTACTGGTTCAATGACAATGAATGTTTCTCTACCGGTTAGCCCAGGGCAAGTTAATGGACAGTTGTTCACATTGTATAAAACTTCCGGACAGTTTACCGATATCACCCCATCGGCGGCTAACTACTCAGACCTAATTGAGAGAACAATTAGAGCTACTATTGATACAGTAGACAAGATTGCCATTTCTGAAAATGATGGCGGAACATTCAACTTCTATGTGAACATGCCTATTCAGGTGTTGACAAACGTGGGTGGACTCGTAACCGGCACAACATACTATGTTACTGAATATTCAGGAATGGTTGACCCACTAGATAGTGACGAGACTCTACCTAACATTCAAGTTGAAGTTACTAACTCCTCAGATATCGGAAACGTATTGACATGTACTGTTGATGCATTGCGCGGGTTTGACGGCACCGATTCATTGTACGAGAAAATGCCTATCAGATTCCAAGGAACTGGATTGGGTGGCATCGTAATTGATCAAGAGTATTATGTAAAAACCATAGTTAATTCTACTCAGTTTACGGTCAGTGAAGTTGCAGACGGTCCGGTTAAGGTGTTGACTCTTGCTAACGGTCTTATGATTGGTACAGGCGACCCCTACATCAAGGTGTCACTATCAAAGGGTGGGTCAGACGTTACATTATCGGACGATAATAGTGCTACATCTTCATTCACTCAGTTCATTACCGCAGATCCGGTATTTGATCTCTCATATCTGTTGGGCGGATATAACGCTATCATCTCTGATCCGGGTGAAGGATTTGCAATTAACAACACCATCCTAATTCCAGGAACAGTGGTTGATGGGGCTTCACCTGCTAATGACATATTGTTGACTGTTAATAATATAGATGAAGATGGCGGCATTACTTCAGTGATTCGTTCAGGTACACCACCTAGCGTTGCGGATCAGTATTACATGCAAGTCCGTTCAGCAAACACACTTGCAGTTTATAAGAACAGTCTACTAACAATACCGGCAACTCCTGCTGAATTTGATTATGTAGGATACACTACTACAACCGTAACAGAAACTCAGGCATCAACTGATATTATTACAGTAAGCAGCACAGCCGAATTTGCAGTTAATGATGCAGTAGTATTCACCGGTGATGTTACTGGTGGCATGAATTTAGGTCAAACTTATTACATTCTAGACAACGGAAACTTCACATCTACTACACTACAGATTAGTGATACTCCTGGCGGAAGTGCGATTGCACTAAGCACTGCAACGTCACAGAATTATTCAATGGCTAAATTAGGAAGCATTGCTTTCCTCCCAGAGCCATTCTACTTCAATCAAAGTATTGTTAGATTTAACAACCGCGTATATGTCTGCGTAGTCTCTAACAATGATGACGAGTTTATCTTTGGTAAGTGGGAACTATTAGATAGCGGTGACCGCAGATTGAACGCAATGGATAGAGTTATTGGTTACTATCAGCCAACTAGCAACATGCCGGGCGTTGATTTGGGTCAGTTGTTTGAGGGTACCACGTATCCTAACCCAATCTATCAGGGCAATAACTTTGATCCAAACCTACAGTATGGTGTTGATACTATATTGACTCCTCTTCCCTTCTATCCTAGTGAAGTAGATATGAGTGGAATTATTTGGAACGGTGAAAAATACTTGACTAGTGCTAACTTGCCAGGATACAATGCTATCTTGACAAGTGAAGATGGTGAAACATGGACTATCAACCAACTAACAAATAACAACATCAACACCACAAGTATTTCGCAATTGAATGGCTTCTATTTCTTAACGTCCACTAGCCCAACGGTTCCTATACTAAGAAGCATTGATGGTGTAGCATGGTCTGCGGTTTCATATTTTGTACCGTTTGGAACAACCGAACTAGAACTACAAAATCTTACTTCATTGTATATTCCTTCATTGTCACTAAATGACGTAGCATATTGCACGCTTGGCGATGCATGGGTATCAGTAGGAAGAAACATATTAAGAAGTGATGACGCAATTGTTTGGAGAGAACTCACACAATTTGACCCATCATTGGAATATGATCTTAATGCAATTTCAGGTATTTCTGGAACTAACTGCATGGGTCTTATTGCAGTGGGTAAGGGTAAGCAGCCGGACTATTCAACCGGTGTAACACAGCTAGTACCCGTTGGCTTAATATTCTACAGTCAGGACAGTGTCAACTGGAATCAGATTCAGCCTCTTACTGAGAACGGTTTGTACGGCGTATCTAGTGACGGAACCATAGTCATTGCTGTAGGTGAAAGACAAGTAATTTACTACACGCAAAACGGTTTTGACTGGGTAGGGTTGAACGAAGTGGCTTGCGTGTTCGTTGATAGTATCAACAACATCCTCAACGTCACAAACACTGCTGGATTCACCGATGCTACATTGGGAACACCGGTAAGATTCAACAAGTCATTCTCTACTATAGTAGCAAACACAACCTACTATGTCAAGGAAATAATTTCAGAAACACAGATTACTCTATCTTCAACTCTTGACGGTAGCGTACTCGCACTGACAAGTGCTTCTATACCTGAAAATACTAGAATGTTCGTGTATGATGCCAGCGATCCAATTCCACCTAAGCTAAATGACATTCTATATGCAAATAGTCTATGGATTACGGTTGGTGATGAAGGTGTCATCAAGACTTCAACTACTGGTATTATTTGGGAAACTCGTGTCAGCAATACAGACAACAACTTGAACAATGTCACTTACAATGAAGATGATGGCGTGTTTGTAATTGTTGGAGATAACAACACGATCTTGTCAAGCGTTGACGGAATCAATTGGGAAGAAACTTCTGTGTTTGATCCTATTGAACCTGTATACGATGTGAAGGGTGCAAACTTCCAATTCGGATATGCACCAGAAGAACTAGTTGCGGGGGTTGTAAGTGATAATCTTGCGCTGATCGTAAATACTAGACCCGGAACAAACTGGCCGGTTGTTGAATATGGACACACTGGATTCAATGTCAACTCTGTTGAGATTGCTCCTTCTAATGCAACACAGGTAGAGTATAGTTTTGCAAATCTAGTAAATGTTCCAGTAAATGTGGCTGTGCAAGTTATTGATGGTACTACTGAGTTGGGAACCACTCTAGCTCCCAGTGAGTATACCATTGATTGGTTAAGCAAGAAAATCATACTGGATCAACCTATTAGCTTCTCGCCAATTCTAGATAAACTACGAATTGATGTATACGAAGCAGGCAACGGCGATCAACTAATAAAGGCAAGCACCGATACTTATCCTATCATCACTGATAGTCAGACTGGTTTCCGCGAAATAAATCTATCTTGCAACTACAGTGCCTCTATTTTTGAGGGCGGCGGCGCATTAAGACCTGGTACTGATAACGTAAACGTTAGAGTATTTGAAACAGAATCAGTTACAAATCGTATTTTCTGCGATGAGGTAGCAGATTTCATCATTAATAGCCCGATCACATTCCAGGGTGTTCCTTTCGGTGGCTTGCAAGAAGAAACTGTGTACTATGTTAAGACCATAAGCTTTGCAACTAATGCCATCACAGTGTCTACAGTATTTGATACATTGACTGGTGTAGCTGGACCAACAACTGAGTTATCAGATGCAACCGGCGAAATGTTCGCAAACATTCAGAATGGTGTAGGTGCTGTCTGGACAGATCCATTGGTAGAACTTAACGGCGAGAAATTAGTATTTGGTGGTATCGGCCTAGTGACCAGATCAAAATCTAGTAATAATGCATTAACGACTGGAACTACAAGCGGACTAATTGTTGGTACTCCCGTCACGTTTGGTAATGCCGATTTTGGTGTGCTAGTTCCTTTCCAAAGATACTATATTGAGTCAATTATTGACGCAAATGAATTTACGATTTCCGAAACACAGGGCGGTCCAGTATTGCCGCAAATTGATTTTGCAGGCACTACTACTTTTATTACTAATGATTACTCAATTGGTCTTAGAAACGGTAACAAAGCAAAGCTAGTATTTGCAAACAACACCTACACTAATGATACTGACTACCTATCATTCTCAATCTTTGGAGAAACACAACCGGCTCAATATGGTTATGCTATTCCAGAAACTCAGTATTTTGAAGGGAACGGTTCAACGAGCTTGTTCTATCTATCTAACTTTGTAGGTTTAGACAATGCACAAAATGCGATTGTGGAAATAAATGGCGTTAGACAAACTATATCGCAGTATGCAATTGATACTATTGCTAATACGATATTGTTTGATAGTCCTCCTCCTGCAAACTCAGCAGTTGCGGTAACTACCTATAACGATACACTAAGACAATACCTAACTAGTCAATATGACATTACTGGTAACCCAGGGTCTTCATTGCTGAATCTAACAGTTGTAGAAACAGTAAACGAGTTAGGAACATATGACCAAGATGCTCCGGTAGTTCAAACATACGATCAAGACACTCCTGTTATTGTTCTTTATGATGAATTCTTGAACTATCTAACTTTGGGGCCAGGTGATGATACTAGCGTCTTGAATGTTAACGATTCATTGCAGTTCAGTGCACCTACATTAGGAGGAATTGTTGCAGGACAAACATATTATGTTCTTCAAATTCTTAACTCTACCGACTTCGTAATTTCTGAAGAAGTAGGTGGAACTCCTTTTGTAGTGTTTGATGACACAGGATCAATGGCATTGTTGGCAAACGGATTGACAGTTGCGCCTATCGCAAATATTAGTAATACCCTGTCTCCTCCGCTAGCAATTGAGAATGCAACAGCATCAACAGCCGGATCTCCAAACGAAATCACAGTAGACAGCACTGCCGAATTCGTAGTAAATCAGCCTGTGCAGTTCTTCGGTACGTCATTTGATACCAACATCCTAACAGATGGTACTGTATACTTTGTTGACAGCGTTGTTGATAGTACTACATTCACTATTAAAGATTTTGCCGGTAGTCAAATTGTAACAGTCGGTGGTTCAGGCAATATGCAAGTTGTAGTAGGTGGACAGCCTAGTGTGCGTGTAACAACTGCGATTGAACACAAGTTTGTTGAGAATACCTTAATTAGAATTGACGGCACAACCGGATCAGTTCAGCTTAACAATAACACATATTATGCTAAAATCATTGATCCATTCACGTTTGACTTATACA
>JACCDW010480042.1_pt1 | contig 29695 bp, 45 predicted proteins | sample 7449781 | NCBI WGS metagenome assembly JACCDW01 (sample SAMN15323449, study PRJNA562643) | freshwater metagenome | isolation source: river surface water | place: USA:Blue River Watershed | collected 2017-08-18
ATTTGCTGAATGTATTGTCCGACCTTGTTGAACTGATGTCCCATTCCAAAACACCAATAAGGTTTTCTAGTTTTTCGTCGATGACCGTAGTTTCCATTTCACCGTCGTCGAATGGCAAATCTTTGAACCATTGTGGTAAACGAAGTTCGTCTACAGGATAAGCCACTGAGGTATATGCCATAGGATTGTCTTTGAGTTTACATACAATTACTTTGGCACCGTCGACGATCTGCATTGAATACTTGTCATCAAACATACGCTTCAAAGTGTTCCAGTTAAGGCTAGCACGAACATGTCCTGGCATGTTAGTCTTACCTGCTTTCTTCTCTTTGTCTCGATATTGAGAAATATTATTAGCACGTTTGGGAGAACCTTTTTCCCAACCCGGACGAGTTTTAAACTCTGTTCTAAAATCAGTGATGTATTCAAGGACTTGTTCTTTCTCAGCACCTTCTAGTACCATTTCTAAAACTGTGCTCAAGAAGTCTTGGATAACGACTGGTGTATCTGAACGTTTTAGATCCAGACCCATGGCTTTTATTTTTCCTGCTTTACCATCAATATCGGTACGTTTACCCTCTTTGTCGTAATAGAGGACTGCGTATCGTTTTTTGGTGATGAATAGTCCTTTGCTTGCAACAATCTCGCGACCTGCCTTGATGACCTCTCCTCTAGTTTTGGGAGTATGGAAGGCGTCTTGCATGAACTTAACAAACGTGCCATTTACTTCTTCTCCTATAGTATCATATAATTCAATTACAGATTCTTTACTCCAAGGCAACGTACCTTTTTCTATTTCTTTCTTTAAAGTACTATAAGCCGAAAAGTAACACGAGTCAGTATCACCATAGATGATTGCTTTGCCTACGTGATCATTAGTTCCGGTGATGATTTCATTTACTTTACCAGCCATATGACGGGCAATGGCCCGGCCTGTAAGTGTAGTTGATTGACCAATTCTATTGTCAAAGAATCTACAGCCGGGGTTAAGAATAGCACCGTATAAACTGTTTAAGTTAATCTTCTTAACTAACTGACGTTTGTCCCAGTATTCTTCTTCTATTTTATTTCCGGCGGCTATACATTCTTTAAGTTTAGCCTGCATCTCTTTACGTTCTTTATACCAACGTGCAAGAAGACCGGGTATAATTCCTTCTTTTTCGTAGGTAAAGATAGTGCCATTGGCACTTAGCATCCAGGGTTGATTGCTGTCAAAGATGAGATCGTATATCTGTGCGGCGCTGAGTGTATCGCTACCACCATCTTCCCAATCTATAGTAATTTCCCTGCCAACTTCTTTATTCATAACAGCAGTATATTCCATACTGCCGAACATGCCTTCCCATGCTGAAGCAAAAGACTTTCCCTTGGCCATTTCGGCAGCGATGTAATCCTTAGTACCGTCTTGACGTAACTGGCCGACGATAGTCTCCGGGCCCATGTTTAATGCACGAATCGCACTAGGGTATAGAGAGTTGATATCTAGTGAACCGATCCATTCGTGGATACCTTTCTTAGGGTATGCAACATACGCACCAGCAGCCTGCGTATCTCCCTGCTCCTCCATCTTTTTACGATTAGGAACGATCATACCTCTACGATGTGCTTCATTGATAATAGCCTGTTCAGTAACTGCTACGGCACCCATTGTTGTTTGCAACAATACAGTACAATCGTGTGCTAGTTTATTTGCAAGATCTAAAAATTTAAGTTTTTGATCTAACTTGTTTAATAGCGCACAATCTTGTCTATTATATTCAATGAACTTACGGAAGTCGTTGTTGTAGAGTTGATCAAGAGTTCCTTCGTATACAGTTTTACTCTCACCAACTTCCATTTCCCCAATAGCATCCAGCCTGTATGTATGCCGCTCTTCATAGGTATATTTTCTATACATTTCAAGGCTGTCCAAGTGTACCCGTCCAATGAGATCATAGGTGACAGCAGTTTTTCCGTATTTTTCATATTCACGTTTTTTAGGGAATTGATTCCAAAGACAGAATCTACGTGTGTCTTCTTTTGAAAGAACTTTAGTTACTCGATTAACAGTATAAGGAATATCGAAGCCTTCTGAGTTCCAACCACTCAGTACATCAGCATCCTCGATGAGATGTAGAAAATTGTCTAACATCTCTGCTTCATTATCGAACAACATAGTGTTGGGAAATTCTTCAACTGCTTTTTTTGCTTCTTCCATACTCATACTCTTTGGCGGTATGGCTAAACAAATCAAAGTGTCCAACCATTGTAGGTGAACAGCAATAGCAGTAATTGGCATAAACGCATCATCGGGTGATGCATAGCCACGTTCAGGATCAAAGTCAACTTCAATATCGAAGAACGCTACATTTAATTTAGGGGCATCGACGTTAAGATAATGATCTTCCAAGCATCGATATATAGGATTGATATCACTCTCGTAAAGTCTTTTATTCGAATGAATGGCTAACTCTTTACGAAGTTCTTTAATGTTTTTACAACTTACACGGCTTAATGGTTCGCCCTTGATAGATTGATATTTTCCTCTAGGGTCAAAGTAGTAAAACAGATGTTTGGCGGGATAGTCTTTAAAATGCCTCTCGCCTTTGTCATTGCGTTCGACGACACGAATAATGTCATCCTCGCGATTATAGAATGCGTCAACGTAACTCATTTTTCTCCATATGCGACTTAAGGCTCGCAAATACCTACAATGCGGTTTGTGGCCCGCCTACCTTTCTTCTAATCTATTTATTATAGCATTCTTATGAGTCCGACGGTGTCGATGGCTGTGAGCAGTATATAATTAGCCAACATACCAAAGGAACCACGACTATAAGCACACCCAGCGTATATAGCACAACCAAGAATCCAAATTGGGTAAAGTATGAGGAGAGGAGGTGTTGGAACGGTGAGAGCCATAACGATACTACAGCCAATGCTAATAGCCCAAGCAATGACCTCAAGTAAAAAACGTACTCTACCGCTTTTCCAATCCTCTTTGATCCAATCGGAGATTCCATATAATATATCTATCATTCTGGTAATCGTTTAGTAACGCCAAGAATCATTTCAATCTCATCCCATTCTTGCTCGTGTTCTTTCCAATTGTCTTTGTGTGCGATCTTGATAGCCTTATTAATCCAACTTGGTTTAATTTGTAATTCTTCTGCAACTGCTTTAACAGTTTCTTTAAGACCTTCTTGCAGATCTTCAACTTCACGAAGTACATTAGATCCTTCGTTGATTAGTCTTTCTAGTTTTGCTTTTTCTTCAGGACCGTAAATTTTTGACATATGTAATCTCCTAATCTGTATTATATAGTCATAAAAAAAGCCAGTCAACCAAGGACTGGCTTTTGTTTACCAAAATAAAATTATTTTTGATCTTCTGACAAAACATCGTACATTTCAAATGTACCACCGTTTCTTTCATAGATCATAGCAGCGAAAATTTCTGCCTTTTGGCTTTCTTGGATCTTAGAACCTGCCACTCTATTGGCCCATGTCCATAATGCTTGATCTACTGGATCAATCTGTTGCTGACCACCGCTCTCTTTGACTATGCGTAACATGTCTTTGAGAGATAGTTTCTGTTCAACACTTTCGGCAACTACTTGTTTATCATTCTTAACAGATTCATCTTTCTTACCGAAAAACTTTTTCTGTTTTTCACTCATACCTTTTTTGCCGTCTTTCTTATCTCCGCCTTTGTCAGCAGAGGCTTTCTTCATTGGTTCTTTCTTATTACCATCTTTGTCGATGTCTAAGAAATCGGGTTTGGCTGCTTCTTCTACTTTCTTGCCCATGGCTTTTTTAATAGCCTTGTCTTTAGCGCCTTTGTATTCGTCTTTGCCGCTTTCTACTTTACCGTCACCGTCGTAGTCTTTCTTTGCTTTCTTTGCTTCAACCATTTTGGTAAATTTTGCTTTAAATTTATCAACATCGATAGATTCGTCTTTTTGCTTATCTGATTCTTTATCTGCTTTCTGACTCTGCCAACCTTGAACTGTGCGGGCCTTTACTTTAGCGCCACTTGGTAATGTCACTTCTCTTTCTTTTTGTTTTGATGGCTTTCTTTCATCTGCCTCAGAAACTTCTAATGATTCGTCTTTCTTTTTCTTTTCTGGAAGACCTTTGTGCTTAGTTGAAGCAAAGTCCTTGGCATCTTTCTTGCCCATTTCTTTGGCTACTTTAGCAACGTCTTTTGAAGGAGCCTTTTCGCCTTTTTGTGTAGCATGAACCATGCCCATAAACTTTTGCTGTGCTTTGCTTACTGCTTTTTCTGCGATGACACTTTCAGTTAATAGTGTAACACCTGCTAGTACACGCATTTCTGTGTCTTCGTCCAAACGAATCGGAGCAGCCTGCTCGGGAGCCTTTGGGGTCTCAATAGGACCGTCAATGCTTTCTATTTTGCTGATTAGTGACTTAAAATCCATTTTTCACATCCTTGGTGGTTGATATTGTATTTATCTTTTTACTAAAGAGCCACCTGTTAGCAGATTGACTCCTTTAAGATCTAGGGCATTTGGAGCAGTACCATTTTTCTTCTTTTTGGACTGTTTTCCAGGAACATTAGGATAGACAGCACCCATGCTGACATTTCCAGCAGAAGTTGCTCCTGCTGAGGCCGTTTCTAATAGTTCACGTATTTTCATATTATTATTTATTGCGACCGCTTTTCATATTAGCACACCAGTGAGCCATTCTACGCTTTTCACCGCTTGAATTTTTAGCAGTTTTGCGTAGACTGCTAACACTGGCTTTGCAGTTTACTCCGCTGCGTTTAGCAAGTCCTTTACGACCTGGATTTTTGCCGTCAGCAAAATTTTCATCGGTTTGAAACTCTTTTCCTTGTAACTTCACACCGACAGTATCTTGTACCAATTTCCAAGCAAGACCTTTCTTGCCTTTTTCTAATAATTGTTTGAATATTTCTTTTTGTTTTTCGTCTGCCATTTGAAAAAATTTAGCAAGTTCCATCATTCCTAAATTTCCAGGATACGATGCTTCTCCTACTCCACCACCGTCTCCACCGGCAGCACTAGATCCGCCGTCTCCGCTGTATCCAGGATAGTAACCATACAATCCGTAAGGACCTGGACCATAAGCAGCCCAACGTGGTTTTTTACTTTTCTTTTTTCTTTCGGAAATAAATTCGTAGGCTTTCATACTCGACTATAGGGGTTGCGTGGACGATCATAACCGTCATCTTCTGGATAAACTAGTGGCTCTTCTGACTCGGAATCGTTTTTATATAAATTTGAAATATCTCGTTCTGCCGGCAGCGGCCCGCAACCTAATCGATCCCATTCAGATTCGCTATAGTAATAATTTTTATTTTTCATACTGAAAAACTGCTTCCGCAGCCGCAAGTAGTTTGTGCATTAGGATTTTTGATACTAAAGTTAGATCCATTTAAATCTTCGTTATAGTCAATAACCGCACCATCTAGATATTGCATGCTCATGGCATCGATTACTAGAGTCCACTTATCGTCTAAAGGTATTTCCCAGTCATCTTCGTTTTTTTCTTCGTCAAATGTAAAACCGTATTGAAAACCAGAACATCCTCCACCTTGGACGAATGTGCGTAGCATAAGGTTTGGATTATTTTCTTCCATAAGAAGATCTATAACTTTTTCTTTGGCTGTATCAGTTATCTCAACCATTTTTTATCCCCCACGGGTTTTTCTCCGGTCATGTAAGGTAAACTAAACCATAATTGAAACCATTCTGGCGTTCCTGGTTGTATATTATGTTTTTTCTCTAATTCACGTTTTTCATTGCCAGTGATACTTATGTTACTACCACCGTAAGGTTGATAGCCTTTGAATTCTGTAATACCAGCAAGACGTTTTAATTCAGATAGTTCCATTATGCTGTAGGTGCTTCACCTGTAATAGAAACCTCCCACTTCTTGCCAGTCTGGGCAGATTTTTGTTGAGCCCAACTCTGCAACTGACGATAGTGATCTCTTTCTTTATAGTCGTCGGCAAACTGACCACGACCCTTAAATACTTTCCATTTCTTACCGTTGATATAGATAGCAAAGTTATTAGGAGGTTCTGTGTTACCTTCATCCCAATCTTCTGGATCTCTTATTCTTTCATTCATATCTTTCCTAGGAAGGAATTCTAATTGGTCAGAAACATAATCTTCATCGTAACTTAATAGATAACGAATTTGTTTTGGACTCATGCCTGCTTTTTCCATATACTGACCCATTAAGTCAATAATTTCATTTTCTTTTTCTGGACTGTAAGTGATACCGTCGTTGGCCATTTGCTGACCGATTTGTATACTGGCAGAGTCTTCCGCTACGCTTTTGCTTTTGTGCTTTTCGTAACCTTGTTTCTGTTCTTTCTTCTTATCACGATGTTCGCCTGCTCCTGTTTGTGTAGGTGCATGACCTGTTCTGGGTTTAATACTGAACTTAGGCGACTTACGATTTTTTTTGTATTCTGAGATAAATTCTGCAATCTTCATATCTATGTCCTCGGTCTTCTTGTGCATCAAATGATAAGTTTTTAAAAAATCTTGCTCTCTTTTTGTTAATGGTCGCCCTAGTTTTAATTTTCCTAGAATAAATTTATAGTAATCTTCTTCACCTGCGAGTTCGTCGATCTTTTCAACGCCTTCGGATATCCCCATGCCTTTTCGTACAGCATCAAACATAGGTTTAGAATATTGTCCAGCACCTGTAGATTTTTCAAAGCCTTCGGGGTCGTTGTTAGCAGCAGCCAATCTAGCACCACTAGCACTGACTCCTGCAACTCCTTCCGCACCGTCTTCACGTTCTCCACTACTTACAAAATCTAACATATTAAATTTATAAAACCCATGAGGTTTTCCTTCAATACCGTTATATTGAGATAGTAATTTTTTAAATTGTTCTAACCTGTCACTTCCGGCCACAAACGTAGCATCGGTATATCCTTTGTCGTATAGATAACTGGCTGCTTTAACTACGGTGTTTATGCTTGAATCTTCCACAACATGATCCGCATATTTCTCATGAATAGATTTTATAAATTTAATTTTAGTGCTGTAATCTAACGGATTGTCTTTTTTATCTTGACTTTGACTTACAAAAATAAAATAATCTCCTCCTTGCGATGCCATAGTTTCAAAAACTTTGGCATGACCGATAGTGGGAGGATTCATTCTGCCGAAACAAAATGTTACATGCTTACCTTCGGCCTCAAACAATTCATTTAACAACATTAATTATAATCGCCTTTGTTTAAAAAGCCTTCTTGCTCGTTGGCAATGTACTTGGCTAGTTCTATAATTTTTTCTTTAGGAAATTTTAATTCCGATTGTTCGATTTCAAATTTTTCGCAGTATGCTTCCTTACATTTCATAAGTGGTTTCACATACAATTTGTAAGCATCTGGGTGGCCCTTATAATCTTTATGTTTCTTTACAGCAGGAAAGAAAAATTGGTTAAGCAATCGATCATCATTATCCATGAAGAATTTAAGATCTTCTAACCAATTGATATCATCCTTATCGTCTTTAGGTGCGCCTATAGGCGAAAACATTTCTTTTAACAGCATTACCAACTCCTGCAAGACCAATAACGTGCTTTCCAACGTGGACCTGGATTTTTGCAGTTATGGCGAGCACGGAAAGATTTTCTACGTGCTGGGTTTGATTTCTTAATACGCATTTTTTTATCGCCAAAGTTTACTTTGACAATCTTGCCATTAGGCTTGCGTACATATACTTTTGATTTTTTTACATCGCCTGGTAGTTTTTTACCTAGCGGAACTTCTTTACCTTGATACTTGGCTTCATCAACATCGAAGTCTTCGGAGGTCCCGCCAACTAATTTTCCTTTTGGATATCCCTTAGGATCTTTACCTTTTAGTTGTCCTGCTGGACCTTCTTTATGTCCTACTTTAGCACCGGCGAATGGAAATTTAGCCTCATCAACAGATGCATCTTCGGCATATTTGTTGGCTTTCATGTAATCTCGAGCAGTATCTAGATAATCCATGGCTTTGGTAATCTTAGCCTGTACCCATTCTGGAAGATTCTCGTCTGCTTGTATGATGCTGTATAATTCTTCTGCGGCGCTGTCGATGGTGCGTAGGTCATCTTTGGCCATATCACCTTCACGATCATACTCGCCTACATTATAATCTGCTTCTGGATTCTCAGGACCGTGATCTTCTTTCTTATATTTGTCTTTGATTTTGCCCAGTTCTTCTTCAGAGGCACCCTCACGACCTGCTTGTGCAAGAGCAGCCATTCCATCCTTGCCGTATTTCTTTTTACCTGTGTAATATTGTAGACCGCTTTCTTCTAAATCTTCACCCATCTTAACACAGTTGTCTACAGTCTTACCGCCTTTCTGTTTAGTGCCCATGCGCTTGTAACCCTTCCAACAAGCCTTGCCATCGACACCTTTTTGTTTTTCTTCGTTGACTACTTCGCCCTCTAAGAATGTTAAACCTTCATTGGCTAACATTTCCAAAGCGATGTCATCTAATTCAACTACAATTCCGTCTTCTAATATATCTACGATAGTAGTGGCTATTTCGTGATCTTCTGAAAAACTGATTCCGAACTCGTCCCCTATTTCAAAATCTTCTGCGAAACCTTTAGATTTGGCTTCTTTTTCTAAATCTGCTTTGCGTTGATTAATGGCAGCAGAAATTTCAGGATCCTTAGATGCTACAGGATCTGATTCTAGATCTGAAAGTGCTTTTCTTTTGGCTTCTAAATCTGCCGGATCTTTAAGGGCAGTTTCACTGACGATAGCGTCTAATTTAGATAGTAGGTCTCTCATAGTATTCCTCGTGGGGCAATACTATATTTATCGCACAACGAATGTTAGTAATTAAACCGAAGGTCTACAATAGTACCGTTCTGTACGTTGTAAGCAGCACGGATCCATACGAAATTACCATTGAAATTGCGTGTGATACTGTAGTTTTGACCATTTATGTCGCCAATCTCAGAACTGTCTCCGCCTACTTCAGTATTTTCGATATCAACCCAGTCAGCGTCTCCAGGGTATAGATTCAACGTTCCTTGAATCTTGATCGTTCCTGAAAAACTGTTTACTGTGTATACAGCAGTATGTAGATTGTTCTCGCTCTTATGATATCCTGCAGCCTTTTTCTTTGTTCCGTAAGAAAAAGCAACATCAATGTTTTCGGCGGTTATGTTTGATAATAAAATTGTGTTTTCTGTAGGCATCTCTTATTTATCGGATAGTACGTATTCATGTATTTTGCCTAGTACTTCAGGGTTCTTCATATGCAAAAACAACAAAGTTTTTTGATCTTCAACAAGTATATATCTTCGATCCCAATTCCAGTCGGTTCTTATAAACCAATCTTTAACAGCAGCAGTTATTAAAACATTTTTTTGAGTGTCTAGCCAGTCAACATACTGTTTTTTAGCCTCTCGATCATTTTTCATTTTATGAGGTTTTAGATAAATCTTAAAATGATATCTATCATGAGGCAGTTTTTTACAGACTATATTATTCTGATTTTCGTATTCTGATACTCTAGTAAGATCTGGCTCGCTGCGTAACAATAGAAGATGTTTATATTTTTCACATAGGTGTTCGTATATAGACGCTTCGTTAGTATACAGATCTATATTATTAACTTCTATCCTTTTAGACCAATCGTCAGAATTTAATGTGGAAAGATACGAACATAAATTTATGATATCGTCTTTGTTGTAATATGCTTTTCGATGATATTGATATTTTAAGGTATCCTCTGTTTGATTTTTCATCAAAAAATCAATAACATCCTGTAAAGAGTGCATTCGCATAATGGCTATACCAGGAAGTTTTAAACTGGTTTTATATAGCCATTTGCCGTAGAATTTTTTTCTAGTTACATTATGCTTGTACATTAGATGTTGATTCCGTTAGAGGAAGAGATATTCCTCTCTTTAATGCTTTCTTTTCTTGTTTAGTCAGCGGCCTTGCTCTTTCAGTAATGTCAAACTGCAAATCGTTGTCGATTAATACAATATGTACGTTGCCGCCATCGACTAGATCTCCAAATAATACTCGTCGACTCAACGGAGATTTGACCTTGTTATCGATTAGTCGAGCCAACGGTCGTGCGCCCATTTTCTTATCATATCCGTTTTCTGCCAACCATTTAACTGATTCTTGGCTAGGAACGATTTCGATATTTTTATCTTTCAATTGTAGATTTAATTCATCGATAAATTTGTAAACAATTTTTTCTACAGTTTCCAAACTTAATCTATTAAATTTAACAACAGCATCTAAACGATTGCGGAATTCAGGAGCAAAAAACTTTTTAATGGCTTTATCATCTTCACCTTCTCTTTCGAGATCGCCAAATCCTATAGTATTCTTTTCATTATCGGCAGCACCTAGGTTGGATGTCATGATAAGAATACAGTTGCGACCGTCGGCTTGCTTGCCGTTAGATCCTGTAACAAAACCATTGTCCATGAATTGTAGTAAGATATTGGACACATCAGGATGGCTTTTTTCAATTTCGTCTAACAACAAGATACAATTAGGGTGTTCTTGTAGTTTAGTGATTAATTGTCCTGCGTTATCTTCGTAACCCACATATCCAGGAGGAGCACCGATAAGTCTTGCTACACTGTGCTTCTCTTGATACTCACTCATATCAAATCTAACTAGAGGCATGCCCATCTTTTCCGATAGTTGCTTGGCCGTTTCGGTTTTACCGCAGCCAGTTGGTCCTAAGAAAAGGAAAGCACCGACAGGTTTATTAGGTGATTTCATACCTGCCTGACTTACAAATATTTTATCTAACAAGGTATCAACAGCCTTGTCCTGACCTAAGACTGATGATTTCATATTGCTTTCTAGATCAGAAAGATTCTTACTTTCTTTTTGTGCTACTATTTCAAGAGGCATGTTGATCATCTTGCTAAGTTCGTAGGTAACCTGTTCTATATCTACGATCTGTTCAACCCCTTCCATATTTTCTTCGTCTTTGAGTTTATATCTTGCTGCCGCACAATCTAAAATATCTATGGCTTTATCCGGCAACTTTTTATCACTCATATATTTCACTGATAGTTTAACTGCTTGATCGATAGCAGCATCTGTGATTTTAACTTCGTGATGTTTTTCGTAATATTTTTTAAGACCTTTTAGGATTTTAATTGACAATTCTTCGTTAGGTTCATCGATAGTAACACGTTGGAATCTACGCATTAACGCACGATCCTTCTCAAAGTGTTTGCGATACTCTTCCCATGTGGTAGAAGCAATGATCTTCATAGACTTTTTAGTCAATATGGGCTTGAGCATGTTGCTCATGTCGTTACTTGACTGATTTGCAGCACCAGCACCTTGCATCATATGTGCTTCGTCAATGAAAATAATAACCTTTCCTTTTTTCTCTAGGGCCGCGAATACTGCTTTGATGCGTTCTTCAAAGTCTCCTCGGTACTTAGAACCGGCCAGTAATGAACTGATGTCTAATGTGTAAACTTGATGATCCTGAATAAATTTAGGTACTTTCTTTTCAAAGATCTTACGAGCAAGACCTTCCGCAATAGCAGTCTTACCAACACCGGGTTCGCCGACCATTAAAACATTGCTCTTGTTTCTTCTAGCCAAGATTAATTGTATTTTTTCTAATTCTTCATCACGTCCAATGACCGGATCGATTTTTCTTTGCTTGGCTGCAAGGCTAAGATTAGTACAAAATTGATTTAAAATTCTTTCTACTTGATTATTAGTAGCCACTGGAATACTTTCTTGTTCTTCTTCTACGACAATGTTTTCTTGGAAATATTTTACAAATTTTTCTTTGGTTAGTCCGCCCTTGTTCAAAAAGTAATAACCAAAAGAATTCTTCTCAGCCATTACACTGATAATAACGTCTGCAACTTCCATGCGTTGTCTACCACTAAACAATACCTGAGTAAAACAGCGATTTAAAACTCTTTCGACACTTGTAGTTTTTTTTGGTTTATCTACTTTAGTCTGAGATACGATTTCGTTAAGATTATTTTTTAAATAATGGTCTATGTTGCTTTTTATAAAATTAGCATTGGCACCAAAGTTAGTAATCATGTCGAATGCTTCTTGATCACACATAATACTATAGACTAAATGTTCTACAGTAATATAATCATGATTGAGTTGTTTGGCTACTTCTACCGCATGATTGAATATGTTATGTAGGTGCTGACTAGGTTCTATCATTTATTGTTTCCTTAGTTTCTTCATTGCTAATTGTAACTTCATAGGACTGACGATGTCAATAAAACATACACCATCAAGATGGTCAAATTCATGTTGAAAGCATCTAGCAATCAAACCGTCCATTTCTGCTTCTATAACATCGCCACGACTATTTTGATATTCTACTTGAATTTTTTTAGGACGCTTAACATTTAACCAAAGGCCTGGAAAACTTAAACATCCTTCTTTGAATAAATCTTGATCATCACTTACTGATAAAATCTTAGGATTAAAAACAGCAAAGGGTTCTGGGAATCCAGGAATACTCTTGCTACCTATCACGAATACCCGTTTAGTAATACCAATTTGATTGGCTGCTAGTCCTATGCCGTTGTTGGCCAACATGAAATGGCACATTTGTTTTTCTAATTCTTCTGCATTGCCGTCTGTAGAAAAATTCCAAGCCTCGCTGGCTTGTTGTAAACTTGGGTGCAATCCTAATTTATATTCCATTTTCTTTTAATTGTTTAATGATATCTAGTTGTTTCTTATCTAAAAGTTTAGGTATTTTAACTTTTATTTTCACTAAAAGATTTCCCCGCATCTTTGTACGCATATTAGGTAATCCTTCATTACGACAACTTAAAACAGTTTCTGGTTGACTTCCGGGAGGAACTGTTATTTCTAAAGATTTATTATCTAAAGTAGTAATGTCGATCTTGGTTCCTAGAAGAGCATCCCATACGGAGATAAATTTTTCTATAACAAGATTATCTACTTCTCGCTTAAATGTCCCATGGGGCATAACACGAACATTTACTATAAGATCTCCAGCCGGAATGTTGGGAATACTGTTGTCTCCCATCCCTTGATATCGTATTTGTTGTCCTTCTTCTATTCCTGCAGGAATAGCGATGTTAATAATTTTTCTTCTACCACCTGGAATAGCAACTTCGGCATCTAGATTTTTGCCTTGCAAAACATCTTCTAGGGTAAGATCAACCACAAGACTTATAGTTTTATTTCTTTGGGCTTGATGTCTAAAACCGCCGAATCCAAAGTTTCCAAAAATATCTTCAAAGTTTCCAGAACCGAAATGGAATTCGAAAGGTCCGTTTTGAGAGAACCCACCGTGGTGTTGTTGACCGTTGGGATCTCTGCCCATATCGACCATTTGTTTTTTCTGCGGATCGCTTAAGATTTCGTATGCTTCAGAAATCTGTTTAAATTTTTTCTCATCTCCTCCGCGGTCGGGATGATGTTGCATAGCCATCTTACGATAGGCTTTTTTGATCTCCTCTTGAGATGCGTTTCGAGTTATACCTAAAGTAGAGTAATAGTCCATATTAAAAAAATAAAAAGGCCTTAATGGCCTTTTTATTTAATACGAGAAAAGGTGAAGATTATTTTTTCTTTTCAGGTACTGCTGTGCCTTCATGCTTCTTGTGCTTTTTCACTTCTTTGCAATCTTGTTTTGGTTTTTTGGTTTTTGGATCAATCACGGGCTTGCCGTCTTTGCCTTGGATATCGACGCAGACCTTAACAGTTTCTGCTTCTTTTTTATCGTGTTTATCGGCGTGTGCAGGGTATGCCACTGCCAATGCTAGACCTGCTGCAAAAATAATATGTTTCATTTAATGCTCCTTATAGTTCTGGTTGAGGTGGTTGTACTGGCATTGGTTTGCCTGTACTTGACATCATAGGTGCTGCGCCAAACGGACTAGGTGTTGCTGCACCAAACGATGGTGTTGAATCGCCAAACGCAGTTGGTGCTTTATAACTTGCACTCAAACCGCCAAAACTAGCAGATGCGCTGAAACCACCACCCGCTGATGGGCTTGGTGTTACAGGACTCGGTGCTGGAGGTTTGTTAGCAGCGTCTAATGCTTTGGCTCTTAGATCTTTATCGCCTCCTGCTAACATGATTCCAGACAATGTGCCAGTTAAGAATGTAGCGATAGGAATTATAAGTTCAAAGAACTTTTGATCAATTGGACTAATAGCATTGAGAGGTTGTGTTACAAAAATCAAAGAATACAACACAACAAATACAATACCAAATAGTGTTAGTGCTAGGCAGATACCAATAAAGAATTTGAGTCGAGCCATTAACTCATCTTCGGTATAGCGTTGAGACACGTTATTATTTTCCACAGTTTGCTCCTTGTGCATTAACCCCTTGAGCCGGAGTAGTAATTGTTTTATTCGATTCATTTGTTCCTGGTCCTAGTCTTGGGTCACGTTGACCTTTAAAAATGTGTTCTGGGCATGTGCGTGTAACATCGCAATGAGGTAATTTGCACATTTCCTTATCCCAATTTTTAGGGTCTTGACAGGGGTATCTAAATCGCTCCCCATCACTAAAATATGCCAACGCAAGAGGGGCTAACAAAATTATAAACACCCACTTGAGTAACTTTCTATCGTCCATCACCGCTCCTTGCTTTAATTAACTATAATGTTATTTAACAAAAAAACCCAGAAAACTGGGCTCGGTTGTTTATGAATAAACTACTACTATTATTCTTCGGTCTTTTTAGGCTTAGAAAACTTTTCAGAAGCAGTGAATCCTAATCCTGCTATAACAATATACATCATAGCCTCATATACGTTAGGATCGACTTTTTTGTCCCAGAATAAGTCTCCAACGAAACCTATAGCACATAGCACAAACGCTGTGATAGTGACAGCCCGCTTGCTACTAATACCTTCGTCAGTGCCGTCAGTTAACATGCTATGATACCATTTCATGTTATTCTCCGCCTTTCAGTATCTGTTCTTGATTTTTTAATCTTTCTTCGCAGGCACGAACTTCTAACATCAACTCTGCGGCCACTTTTTGTGCTTTCTCTGCGGCTCTCATCGCGGCTTCGTGTGCTGTTTTTGCTTCTTGGTAGGCTTTAACCTTGGCAGTTGCTAGTTCTTTTTCTAAACGATCTATATCATTGGCAGCATATTCTGCACGTTTATTAGCATCTAAGAAGATTTTTCTTAATTTTTTAGCAGCAGTTTCTTCCAACTTTCTTATGAAATTCATTTCATTTTCCTTCGTAGATTTTCTTTTGACCGTTATACCATACGATCCAATCATCTACTTTGGCTTTACAATCGTAATAGGTAGCATAGTTATCCGACACCACACTGATAATATCGCTAAGTTTATCTGTTTCTGGTTTGACTAATTTAAGATCGGGGCAGGCTTCTAATAATTCTTTAGGTACATCGGGCCAAACTTGTTTAATAGGCACAGGTTGTTTAAACAAACAGCCGGTTAATAAAAAAGGTGCGAGAAAAATCAGATATTTCATTTAGATTTCTCCGGATTAGTCGCCGCCTTATTGAGTAGTTCGGGAACTTTAGGATCTATTTTGCAGTCTTTGTCTATAAATTCTTTTTGTACCTGTATTTCTGTACGGATGCGATCTCTATATTCGACTCTCACTTCCGATTTCTTTTTACGCTCTTTAGCCAATGCATCGGTTAATTGTTGTGCTTGTTCTGCTTTTTTATTTGCTTCTTCTTGTGCGATCCTTATTTTTTCTTCCCACATGGCCTGCACACCACTACCGCCATACATAAAGACACAGACTAATGCTGCAATACCTCCTAGAGGTTTTACTAGCATCATGTAAGGTCTTAAAGGTGGGAAATGGCTGAATATGCTGGCAAAGAAAAAAGCCAATAGTCCTGTTCCTGCCCCTACTAACCACATCCAGGCAGGAATAGTACTAAGAACTGCGTCAATTAACCAAGTAAACATTTATACCCCAAATATGTGTAGGGCGTGATTATAATGTTTGATGCGATCTTCTAAACCAATTGTGCCGCCGTTGATTCTTTTAGTCAATGTAAGAATATCGCCTGCATCTGCCCACTGATTTAATTTATTTTGTTCCCAGAAGAAACAGCCCGACTGTACGGCTCCTTCAAATGTTTCTAGATATTCACTGGCTTCTTCTACTGGAATATCTAATGAAGCCGCAAAAAATGTATAATTGTTTTTTCCAGTAAGTTGTATTAATCCGCGACCACAATATCGCCAGCCGTCTCCGGATGCTTCATCGCCATTTCCCATGCGGTTAGCATAAACTCTGTTGGCGATCATCTCTGGCTTGTTAGCATAAGCCGCTGCTGTAGCATCGTCTGGAAAGTATTTAGGAAATACTTTGCGTAGACTTGCTGCACGGTAGTTTAAATTTTCTTTCAAGAAAATAAAACCACCCGATTCGTGAGCGCATTGTGCTAAGAAAGCAGCCACACGCTGTGGAGTATTGATTTCATACTCTGGAAGAATTTCATTTAATGCTTTGTACCACTGATCCACGTAAGGATTCTTAGGAATCATTTCTTTAAGTTGTTCTTTTGTAAATTGAAATGTGAAACTCATTATTCTGTCCTTTGTAGTAACATTGTTTTATCACCATTGGTGAATAGGAAATTTTCTCCTAGTTTGGTTATATCATAATCCCCAAAAACTTTGGTAAGCCAAAAAATTTCGCTGGCTGACTGTTCGTCTACGGCAATCGCTCCTTCTATCATAGGAACTGATTCGTAATCATTAATAATTTTAAATTTAAATTTTTTGTCGAATGGTTTATGGATAGTGATCATATCGTTTTCTAAAGATAGATCATCCATTAATGTACGGTTGAAAAATCTTTTATAACCTTCTACACGAAATGTATTCATAGTCTGTTCGTAGGCCACTGGAGTCGAAGGCACGATAGACTTTACAGTTTCTTCTGTAAGATCATTTTCCTTGTTGCTTTTATAATACTTAAATTTGAATGATTCTATGTTTGTAAGTTTTTTAATACCATAGGCTAGTTCTTGTATCTGTTCTGCTAGTTTGTCTGATCGACTCAATTCGACAAAAACATAATACTCACCGTCTTTATTTTCACCTGAACTAACATCGGCATCTAAAACAAAATTATAACCTTTCTCGATAAATTCCATTAGATCTTTAGCCGGTGCCCTGTCTTTGGCTTTGAAACTCACGACACATACATCACGATCCTCTCCCATCTTAGACTTATAGGTATCTATTTCTAAAATAGAATGTATCATTTCATGGAGATCCTCGGATCTCAATCCTTCATTAAGTTGCTGGTTGTTCTGCATTCGCTGGTTCCTGTGATGGTTCTGGCTGTGTGCCAACTACATTATTTTGATTGAGAATATCTTCAACTTTGTTTTTATCTAGAGTTTTGTATCCACGATTGATATCACTCATTAACTTTTTAGGCATGGTGATCTTCACCATCCAGATATCTTCTTGATCGATTTTGCCTTTTCTCGTTCCTGGACGAATGTCCTCGGGACTTTTAATTTTTCTTACCTTTGAGATTTGACTTTCGGCATATTGAACTTTGCACCCGTAATCTAATAGGCGTTGTCCGCCCTTAGGTTCAGGCATCTTATCTTTTGGCCACATAAATGTACATTCGATAAAATATCGACTTTCGTTAGGACCAACCATCAATTCTCCATCGATCCAGTTGTCAAAAACGTAGACATCTAATTCGTCTATGACACGCTCAAAATCTTTAAGAATATTTAGGCTATTATTTGAGCCATATATTTGCTCTATGTTTTGTATTACGTCTTTAATATCGGCCATGATTTCTCCCTAAGTATTTATCGTCAAAAGTTTATCATAACACATAACTTTTAGAGAACTTCGTTAAATACTTTTGTGTTCGGACACGGGCACTACGGTCGAAGGTCCGTGCCTAGCACTTAAAAAGGAGGGCTAACCTTATATGAAGCGTAAAAGAGCAGTAGCACAAAAGTCTCACTCTTATCATCAAGAACAGCAGTCGAATGTCATTAAGTTAGTAGATAATCAAAGTCAAAAACGACATCGTGTTCAAATATATCCTAAAAATCTAAACCAAGAATCCTATTTGCTAAAATTAAACGATCCACAGAAAATGATAGTTTTTGCTATCGGTCCTGCTGGAACGGGTAAAACTATGCTGGCGGTTCAATGGGCTATAGATCAATTAAAATATGGCGACGCACAAAAGATTATCATTACGAGACCGGCTGTCTCTGTAGATGAAGAGCATGGATTTTTGCCCGGAGATTTACAGCAAAAGATGGAACCTTGGACCAAGCCCATCATGGACGTTTTCGCAGAAAACTATTATGTCAAAGATGTAAACAACATGATACTAGAGGGGGTGATTGAAACCAGTCCTTTGGCATATATGCGAGGTAGAACGTTTAAGAATGCTGTGATCATTGCAGACGAAATGCAAAATGCTACGCCAAGCCAGATGAAGATGTTACTGACAAGATTAGGAACGGGATCAAAAATGGTAGTCACGGGGGACCTACAACAGGCTGATCGTCCTAGCAACAACGGATTGTTGGAGTTCTTGCAGTTATTCAATAATTTTGAAAATCACAGATACGTAGATCTGTGTCATTTCACGGTGGGCGATATCGAACGTCACGAGGCGGTTAAGGAGGTATTAGCGATATACGGTGACAACTAATCCTTAGGGAGATAGGGGGTCAGCCGATCCCCTAGCATTCTTTTATAAAACTCGAGCATGTCGTCATAATCTGCGTCGGGATTTAGTCCGTTTTTGACTACTTTCTTTTCTTTAAGGTCGAGAATGACCTTGGCGCTTTGTACATGGCTCATTCTATAATGACGTTTGAATTCTGTTAGTTCGTCGTATTTTCCGTTAGGCTTCTGAACATAACTAACGATCATATATCTTTCATTCATCTAATTTCTCCACAATTACTCCGGACTGTTCGAGGAATTTGACCCCCGCATCATCTCTATAGTTTTCACCATAGTAAACACGACTAATCCCAGACTGATAGATAAGTTTGGCGCAATCGAGGCAAGGAGCGTGAGTAATGAAAATATCAGCACCAAGCCCAGACTCAGTACTGCGAGCCAATTTTGCAATAGCATTTGTTTCAGCATGTAGTACCTCCGGTTTAGTTTTTAATCGATATCGATATTCTTCTTCGGCTTCTTCGTTGTAGTCAGCGTGAGGCCACTGTTCATATATTTCATCGGGATTTAACCATCCGCCTGCATCACGATCCATCCATTCTTTATCTTCACAGTTATTATCCCAACCAGACGGCATGCCATTATAGCCGATACTGATAATTCTATCATCTTTGACTACTATAGCGCCGACATGTAATCTACGTGCATGACTAAGTTCCGCGAATGTTTGTGCAGTTCGCATATATGCCTGTTTAAATTTATTTTTCATTCTACAGGATTACCTTCCTCATTTACTTCTATCCAGGTATAATCACCTAACCATTTAACTCGACAGATATATTCATACCAGTCAGGAGCACTGCTAGACCAATCATTTGGTCCATGCATGGTTAACAGTGTTCCGCCTTTTCTCGTGTCGTGTGCTAGCCAATAAATCTGTCCGTGATAAGTTTGAAACTGATACTTGGCAGCGTGTACCCAGTCTGTGATTTCTAACCTACGTTTAATACTAGCGGCCTGTTTTTGTAATACAGCCACTAATTCCATGATACGATTGTATTCCTGTTGCCCGTGCATACGAGCAACATTAACCATAATGTCTTTTTGTTTTTCAACAGGGATAAGATCAAACGCCGGCCCTCCTACTTCTGTAGGATACGGAGTTACATTCTTATTAAAAAATGCTACAAGACTTTGACCGATTTCTGAATCATAACTAGCCTGTCCTTTAGCGACATTAGATTTTTTAGCCATGTAATTTTGATAAACGAATCAATGTAGCCGAAAGATTAATTTCCGGATCGGCACAGATCGGATGATCTACTAATCCTTGTTTAATGATCAATATGGCTTTGTCTTGATTATCGTCACTGCCAAAAATATCTACGTTATTATAAAGCCATCTATAGATTTCTATGATTTCATCTGCCTGCACTTTACCGCACAGCATTTTACGTGCTTCTTGTATCTTCCCAGCCTTGAACAGTTCAACCATATCGAATTTCCATTCTAAGGTTCCTGTATCGTTTTGATTGGGTGTAAACAGTTTACTTTCTCTAGTATTTTGCTGAAGTAGGTTAATACATTTACGAAGATCTGGATAAGTGGCCTTAACATATGTGTCTAAAACATCGAGATCAAATTCTATGCATTCTTCTACTAAGATAGTTGCTCCTCGAGCAGTGAATTCTACAGGGTCTAATCTTGTAAAATGAAACTGTTGACAACGACTATGAATAGCAGGAACAATCATGCTAGGTGTATTACAGGTTAAAATGAATCTACTAAAATTACTGTATTCTTCCATAACACCTTTTAATGCATCTTGGGCGAAAGGAGTTAGTCGATCCGCTTCATCTAGAAGAACTACTTTGAAAGGACCAAATGGAATCATGCTGACGAAATTAGTTATTTTTTCCTTCATTAAGTCCAAACCACGTTCTCTAGAAGCATTAATTTCTAGAACATCATAGTCTTCGATGCCAATCTCATTGATCAGCATCTTAGCCATAGTAGTTTTACCTATACCCGGAGTTCCGCTCAACAGTAAGTGAGGAATACTTTTTTCCTTGATCCAAGTTTGTACTTGTTTTCTCTGTTCTTCGTCACGCCATACGTATTCGTTTAGTGTTTTGGGACGATATTTTTCTACCCATAATTCTTTCATTTTATATTTGCCTTTTGAATAAACTTGTCTGCTTCAGCATCGATAACACGCTGTCTTAATTCTGTAGTAGAGAACGTGTGTTCTCTTTTATTAAAGTAAAATTTAATGCCTTTGGAGATACATTCTTGACGACCAGTAAATTGTTTATGCTCGTATTCGTCTCCTAGTATTCTAACATCTATAGGAAAAGAAAGCAATATATCTATCAAATCCTTTTCTGTAGCATAAACAACGATTTCGTCTACATATTTGCAGGCCTGTAATTGGACATACCGTTCAAAGATACTTTGAACAGGCTTGTTTTTTTCTTTGCGATCAATAGTAGGATCTGTCTGCAATCCTACTATCAAATAATCACATTGAGATTTTGCTTCTTTAAGCATGATAATATGACCTGCATGAAACAGGTCAAAGGTAGAACAGGTAAATCCAACTGTCATATTAAATTTTTCTTAATTGTTTTTAAAATGCGTCTACGCATTTTATATTGATCAAATAGATCATAGCATTTAGCCAACGATATAATGCTAGTCGTGTGTCTTTTTAGAGTTCCGCAGACCCACTCCGGACTTCTTTCTTTCATGGCTAAAAATTCGCTATCATCGAATTCTACTAATTTAATTTTTTCTTGTGTATTAAATTTTACATATAAAAGAGCGTCGCCCTGCTTTATAGTTATTTTTTTAGTATCTGGTTTGATAATAAATGCAGGCTTGCCCGATGGTCGATACCATCTTCCGATATCAAAACTACCAGACACTGAAAATGTATTATTAGTAAAACTATTGCTGTCGTAAAATGCAGGCAATTGGGTAATAGTCAAACTCTTTTCGCTAAAAAAGTTATAACAAAAAGATAACTGATGAATACCGAACTTTCCCTGCGGCTCACCTAAAAAGGACTGCGCAAAATCTAATTCTTGATGATCTACTTTAAAAGAATTATTTTCAATATACAGAGTAACATCTACAGGACTTTTGATCACAAAAGTATTTTTTAAATCGTCAATCACTGCAGGACATTTACTAACTAAAGGTCCGAAGAAATTTTTATAATCTAAATGTTTAGTAAGAGGTTCGGGTTCCTCTATTCTCATAGGACTCATGTACGTGCTTGTAGGAAATCCTAGTTTTTGAAGATCTTCCCATCCTGGATTGGACCTAGTCCAATAAACGTTAATGGTCATTGTTCGTAACCTTGTTTGATAATATTATTTTCAAGACTAACATATGGTTTTAAATCAGGAGGAGTCCAACCTACAGGTTTAAGAACTTTACCATCTTCACGTTTACGAACCTTGCCGGTTTCTTTATCAATCTTGGCAAAATTAGTGCGCATTACTTCTTTCCAGGCACCTTCTGCATCTGCACCCATGCTGTGAATAGCACCGATAGTAACAACTAAAATATCTACTAGCGCATCTAGTTCGTCTATAGTATTCTGTGAAGCGAGCAGTTCGTCGTATTCTTCACCAATGAGATCTTTGTAAAGTGCGAACTGTTTAGAATTATTTTCTCCTACGGATTGATCGCAGGCTGTCATGAACTTCGCTTGGTCGCGAAACGGGTTAGTCATCGTATCTCCTTAAGACTTTAGATGCTTAATGATACGCTTTTTTTCCTGTTCTGTCAACCACTGTTGCTCCATATCTCCAAAGTTTGGAGCCGTTTTAAGAGCGTGGTCTATCATATGTTTGATCTGGTAAAGATCTTTTTTAAATTCAAAGGCAGTAAATCCATCATTGTAGGGACTGGAACATTCTCGACTTAATGCTCCTATTTGAGAAGCGATATTAGAAGTGTCCCAGTTTTTCTTCAAACCCATTTTACAGGCTGTCAATAATTACATCGTCTTCGGCCGAAGGTGCAGTGTCAGAGATAGCCAAAATTCCGTTGGCATCTACTCGCCAAATATCCTTTTCGCTTTCGCCGTCATTGATTCTAACTTTTCGTGTCCAACGACCGTGTTCGATTAGGATCCATTGACCTATTTGTACATCTTGTTGTTTGGGTCCAATTTTATAAACTTGTCCCCATCTTGGTCTTATTCCGTGACTTTTGCCGTCATCACTTCTTAGAATGATCCCACTAGAAGTTTTTCTTTCTGAAAAATTCATACCGGTCACGATAACGTGATCGTGTATAGCACGTATTTTGATATTTTTAGTATCGTAAAATGCCATTATTTTTTATTTCCTCTCGTAGCGATTTCTTCTCTAACTGCTCTAGGATTATTTTTGTAATAGTCTTGAAGAATCTGTTCTCTAGTTCTCAGAATTTGACCTCCGGGACCTAGTTCGTCACCCCTAGCATTTACTTTCATATTTCCTATAGCAGGCGTTAACTCGTTTCTCAAAGACAATTTATCCATGTCTATTTGTTTTCCCTGCATACTTGTATAAACTCGACCCATTTTATTTCTCCTTAAAGAATTCTTCAATTGGTATACTGTATTTAACACTGTCAATCTTATGGACCCCTAGTAAAAAGAGCACATAACTAGCCACACTTGATCCACGTCCAACACCCCAAACTATGTTATTTTTTCTTAGAGTATCTACTATATATTTCATCATACGTAGTACTGGGATCATTTTATGAGTTTGATACAGTTCTAATTCTTTAATTAAACGATCATAGTTTTCTTTGGGACATTGATTTACTAAAAATCCTTCTATGTCCATGGTTTCGTATTCCTTGGGCATATACCATTTTTCAATATCTATATTTTTTAATGGTATTGGATAATTGAGTTTTTCTTGTTCTGTTCTTTGGATATATTTTGATAAATTATTGTCAACGGAAATGCAATCGGATAATATATCCGGTCCGTGTATCAAAACAGATTCTATTAAATCGTTTATGTTATTTGTTGACATTAATCAGTTGATCCAAATCGCCATCTAGTTCAGTTTGCATTCTTTGATGATATCTCTTTGATAGTTCATCTTTATATATTGTAACAAAAGTAGCGAGTTGTGTCAACAGTTCTGGCTTGCCCAGACGTGATGCTTGGTAATATTTCCTAGTTAATTCTTGGACTTTTTCTTCCAATTCATTATCTTTCAATTCTGAAAGATCTTCGGTGAAAGGATGCAACATATTATGATGAGAATTGACCTAGATAGTTAAGGAAAATTCTATCTGATTTGTGGCGCCATACTTCTACGATAATGGGGTTTCCTCCACCTGCTGCTAATTCTTGACTAGTAACAGTAAATGGTGCTGGGAATGTGGCATTCTTTTTTAATACTGTGCCACCGCTGGTACTAAAATTTAATGTTCTAGTAGTACCGTCGCCGTATAATTCCAGTGTAACTTTTCCTACACTGGGTGGGAGAGTATTGCTGTCTGGGAAGTTTTGGAATTCAATTACTGTGTCTGCACCAAAGCGGAAAATTTGATAGGTACCGTTTTCAAAGTCTACGATTAAAGGGGTAGTAATTGTACCACCGTCAAATCTTTTTTCGTAATTGTCTTGCATAACTGCACGACTGATAATAGTTCTATTAAAATCATTATCGATGTCTAGTCTAGCAGCATTAGATTCGAGATCGGTAATCTCGTCTTTGGCCGTTTGTAAACTAGTTTTGATAGTGTCAAAATTGTCACGAAACACCTGTGTGTCGTTATCTTCACCTGCTACAGGGAAGTTTTCATTTATGCCCAAATAATTAATGTTGCTCACGGTAATTTTTCTCCACGTTGCGGAAATGCAAGATATTTATCCTCTATTTGTCCGTCTAAAATATCTATTACATATCTATCTACAGTAAAATCGATCTGCTTAAAATCGAAATTGTTGGCTTTGATTCTAGATTTCACAGTTTCGCTGAAACCGGGTTTAAGATAACACAGCACTAAAGATTTAACATAGCCTGTTTCTACAGAAGCAGCAGGCTGTATAGATCTCATCCAAAGAGGTAAAAATGATCTATCTCTGTCTCCTAGTCCTTTTATACGTTTCCTCATGTTTTTAAAACTGTTGGGGAAAACTCGTTGATGATCTCGATCGCTGACCAGAGGAATATCGCTATCGATTTTTATAGCATCATAACTGACTAATACTCTGCTGTTTATATTGTCTGGAAGATTCACAGTCTGAGATATACTTTTACCTTCTTTTTCATATTCATCGATGATGTCAACATAGATAACTTCGTAAATAATTTCCTGCGTTACAGGATCTTTAGCCACTGCAGATTTCACATCACCGAATCGTATCTGCTTTCTATAGTGATTTCTGCTCATGGCCTGTACATAGTTCACTGCTTCTAAACTTTCTATGCCTGCAAAAACTAAAATTTTAATTTCGGGTTGTATTCCAAAATTAGGATCTCCGTAACGATATATCTCAGAGTTACGGAATATGTCGCTGTTGGTAATAAAATCATACCATTCTAAACGTTTTTGTTTATCTTGAAATGCCTTTACATAAAGGTTTGCAAAAGATTTCTGTATTTCTGTATCTACAGTTATACTAAAAGTTTTAATATTTTCGGCGAAATTAGCAGTATCTCTAGCCTTTACATCAAAAGTAAATTTTCTATCGAAAGTAGTTGATCCGCTATCAAAGGTAGCAGTAAAGTCTTTAGAAAGAGAAGAACTGTCTTCAGCGGGTCCTATACTATCAACCCGTTCATAAAATCTTATAATGCCAGGGCCGTCATCATCTGCAAACTGTTTTACTTTACCTTGTATAATACCAGTTGATAACAAATTTAAACCTGGAGGTAGTATTCCGGAATTTAGTTCATAAACTACTTTACCGCCGTAATATAAACTTTTTGCTTCTACATATAATGAACTAGGCTGATTAGGTCTTATAGATCCTCTATCTTCGTCGGATATCCACTCAATGGCACTTTCGATTTCTCCTATGATATCTATAGTGAAAGTTTTTTCAGCAGTGGCTACTGCTTTGTTCCAGATTAAGCCGTCGTCGGGTATAACGTTTCTGTTTTCTTGTAGACAGATAAAAATCGAATCTTCATATTTTACTGCTTCTTCTACTTTATAAGTTCTGGTAGAATTCCAGTCCCCTACAAATGTGTAAGAAGTATTTCCTAATGCGGCCGGAAAATCTATAGCCTGCATGGTAAATTTATAAGTTTTGGTTACAGCATTTTGATAAGGAACCCTGCCTGCTAGTTCACCAGTTATAGAATCTAATACTAATCCCGGAGGCAACACGCTAGGAGAACCGTCGTCTGGATTTGTAGGCAACAGAAAGTAAGTAATGATACCAGTTAAACTTGGAGGATCATATACATCTAAGAAAATAGTTAGATAATTGTCCGCTCTGCGTCTTCCTAAATAACTAGGAGTGATCCAGAGCGGTACTCTATCGCCAGTATTGTCAGTTCGAAATAGATTGGTATCTACTTGTATTATACTGTTGTCTGCTTGTAGAAATTCTTCAGTGACTACCCAAATTCTAAATATTCTTCGAACTTCGTTGATTCCGTCGCTGACAGCAACAATAAAAGTATAGAATCTACTTAATCTCCTGGGACCTCTGCTCGGTTCGTTATAGTCAAAAGTCACTCCGTCATAGAGATAAGTGTCAAATCCGTTGGTTCTTGCCTCTGGTCTGTCGAAATAGGTTATATCGTATCCGTTAGTATCGAATGAACCTGTGGGAGATGTTATGTTATCTAGAGCAAATATAGGATCTGTGAATCCAGAAATTATACCATCCTGACTTAAAGAAAGACCCGGAGGTAAAGATCCGCCGCTTGGAACAAGATAAAATTCTAAATTATCTCCTGCGATCAGATCAGGATCTAATGCAGACAACGGAAAATTCACATAGTCGTTGTCTAAAACAAAATAATTTTCTCCGTTACCGACTTGTAGAAATCCTTCTTCGGTTACCCAACGAGGAATGTCAGAACCATCTACAGAAATACTAAATGTTCTATCTTCTATGTCTTGACCGTCGTTGGCCCTAACAACAAATCTGCTGGTAGTGAATCTACGAACCTCTGTGGCACTACCTTTAATTTGGCCAGTGGCAGATTCTAGTCTTAGGCCTCTAGGTAGACTTCCTGCTATCAGAGAATAGATAATATTTCCTACATTTGAAGATGCAGAAAGTTGTATGTTTAAAATATTTCTTTCAGTGACCGTGCCAAGATCGCCGGAAGGAGTAATCCATGTTACAGCCATGATCGCTCCTTAGATCTCTCCCAGATCAATATTCAATCCAGAAGGCGTTAAAGTTGTTCCAAAATCGATATTAGCCACTGCGGCCAAAAACTGTACCACACTCGAGTATGGTGGATTGATAGTTCCGAAATCATATACAGTTAGAATTTGATTTAGATCTAATATAGTATCGATGGTTATTACATTATTATTAGCGATAGTAAAAGTATCTGTACCACCTTGTATGGTTATATTAGAATAATCTCCTGCAAAAATATTACCTGCTTGAGTCGTAATATTTTCAAAGGCATCGGGCTGTGTGTTATTGATAATAATACGATTATCGTATTCTTCTAGAGTTAATCTAGTACCTGCTACTATATTCTTAAATTGTAGTTCGTTGCCTACTTTTTGCGCAAAAAAACCTGCTCCTGAAATACCAATATTTCTAGCGGTGGTCAAAACAGCCACGTTAAGATCATTAAAATTAGCATTTACCTTTTGGAAGGCTGTGCGTAGATCGTCACCTAACCCGTCGTTGACTACATTACCTATATTGATTGTTTGTATGGCCATAATACGCTCTCTTTTATATATTTAGCGTTAAATAGAATTCATATGCTAGACCTCAAAATACACGCAGATAATTATTGGACTACCTTAAAATGGCCTGCTGCGCCCAACGAGGAAGATTATCGTATATTTACTAGTTATTGTAAAGGTAGAGTTTTACTATTAGGCAGCACAAAACTACTGTTGCCCTTAGCAGACGAAGCCTGGGATCTAGAACCCAAATACGCAGATCCTAAAATAAAAAACCGAGATTGGTTTACATTAGATCAGCACTGGAACACAATCATAGTAGACGGAGCATTAGCATTGGGCAAAGAATATTGCGAGCAGTTATTAAAAACAGTCTTACCTAACTGCGACCGATTTGTTGCTCGTGTTTTCTTAAATCCTAATTGGCCTACAAAATATGCCTGTTATTATCCCCAGGCACGTGAACTCTCTCCACGACCCGAAGAACACCCTGTTAACGAAGTTTATACATTTTATATATGGAACAATCTACAATCCTAGCCATGTACTCGGGCGGTTTAGACAGCCTAGGCATGATATACAAATTACTTACAGATCCCGAGTACAAAGACTATCGGTTACACATACACCATATTCATAATCGCAATGTAGAGAACCGAGATCAAGCCGAAGCCATCGTAATACCATTAGTGTTAAAAGAACTCAAACACATGGGTTATGATTTTGACTACAGCGAAAGCGAAATACGAACACAGCCATACGGCAATAAATTTTTATACGACACAGATAGCATCAACTTCTTTGCTGGCTATATTTGCAGTGCTAATCCCCACGTTAAGAAAATTGCTATGGGTATGCAGGCCAATGATGCTAATCAAAGTTTAGAAAATCGCCGCAGACGAGCCGATGCTATACTGGCAGCATTTACTGATGTAGGAAAAATTTATCCTGTGTTGAATATGACCAAACGTGAGATCTATGATATGCTACCAGCAAATTTGCGTAACATGTTTTGGAGTTGTCGTCGTCCGACCTACACAGAAAAAACTGTCGTACCTTGCGGAAGGTGCGATACTTGTCGTAAACTACGAGCACAGGCCATACGCTAGTTCTTGAAGTTGAACGCTACACTGATCCTAACTTGATCACTAGGGTTGGGTCTTACTCTGTGTTCTAAACTTCCAGGAAATACTAGTAGGTCACCTGCTTGAGGAGTTTCTCGCCAGTAACTGGCACCCTGTCTAAATTCTATATCACCACCTGGTACACTAACATATAATACTGCCACCTTGTGCCAACGGTCATGAGCGTGCCAGCCTGTGTGTTCTCCCTGTGTGTTCACATTAAACCACCACGAATCTATACTACCTTCCTGTGCTTCTACTGCTCTATAAACATCATCAAACCATGGAAAAGGCTGGTCAGTGTATGTCCTACTCTGCCAGCCTCTCGTTCCTCTATCTCTAGGATTTAGTCTACGCTGTTCCAGTATCTGCTCACGGACTAGATCAATATCCCTGAGTATTACCATTGTGACTTAATGCCCAAGTACCCATGGCCTGTAGGGGCAATCCTGATCCTACCTGTCCCATATAGAGTTGACAGCGTTCAGCACCTGACCACTCTTGGAATCGCATTCTGATGGGATAGTATAACCCATTAGATAAAATTACGCTGTTGGGATTTAGTTGATTGCCGTTGTTGGTCCATAATATTTTATTGTCAAAGTTAGGATCTAGTGCCGCAGAGCCAATCCAGAACATGGCCACATCGTCGCTGTCTAATAAGAAATTGTAGACACCAGTGCCACTATTAGTGACTTGAATGTAGCCTTTCCATTCCATACAGTAGTTGTCACCTGTCATATCTGTGCCAAAACCACCATAAGTATCTGCTACAGTGAAATTTGGAACTCCGTCAAATATGCTGGGGCTATCGTTGCCGTTAACACCCTGTACAGACCATATACCTGTGTAGATCTTTCTATTCCAACCAGCAGAAAGATTGTCTATGCTGGCCACTCCGCCGTCTACAATGTAAGCACCACCTTGAGTTGACCATCCTGCTGAATTTGGCCAACTGTTGAGATAGTCGCCACCTCCCGGTGCAGGCCCGGAGCCAGTGTAGCCGCCACCTCCGCCTCCGCCTCCGGAAGTTCCTCTTGCCATTATGATTTGTGATATAGGCA
>JACCDW011003386.1_pt1 | contig 29689 bp, 25 predicted proteins | sample 7449781 | NCBI WGS metagenome assembly JACCDW01 (sample SAMN15323449, study PRJNA562643) | freshwater metagenome | isolation source: river surface water | place: USA:Blue River Watershed | collected 2017-08-18
AGTGCTCTACCGGCTGAGCTAGCGAACCACGAAAAGGAAGCAGCAATTTCTGAGATTTCCCGCTTCCTGTCAATGTTTTTAAAAAGACTTTTTAAATAATTTTAACGATTCATCAATTTGCCTAGAGATTCAGCTAAAGCGCTGAATTCTTAGGCAAAAAGAGGCTTCACCCACAGTGTTTGCTCGCGTCCCGGGCCCACGGAGATCACATCGATCGGTGCGCCAATCTGGTTTCCGATAAAATCGATGTAGTTCGTCGCAGCTCGCGGCAGATCTTTGAGCGCCATGATCCGGCTGATATCTTCTTTCCAGCCAGGCAAGTACTCGTAAATGGGTTCGATCTTCTCAAGATCCTGCGCTGAGCGCGGAAACTCCGTGATCACTTCGCCATTCAATTTGTAACCCGTGCACACTCCGATTTTTTCGAAGCCTGTGAGCACATCCAATTTCATCAAGGCGAGATTGGTGATGCCATTCACTCGAATCGCATACTTCAGGGCCACCAAATCCAGCCAGCCACAGCGACGTGGACGTCCCGTGGTTGAGCCAAACTCGTGACCTTCTTTCTGAATGCGCGCACCTGTCTCATCGTGCAGCTCGGTCGGGAACGGGCCAGAGCCCACTCGAGTCGTGTAGGCTTTAAAAATCCCCAACACTTGCGAAATCGCTGTCGGGCCAATGCCAGTGCCTGTGCAAGCCGAGCCCGCAATCGTGGCGCTGGAAGTGACGTAAGGATAAGTGCGGTGGAGAATATCGAGCAAAGTCCCTTGCGCCCCTTCAAACAAGACGCGGCGGTTGGTGCGAAGCTGCTTGTAGACCAATGCCGAAACGTCTTTGCCGCGATAAGGAGCAAGCTCTTCGGCCAACTTTTCCAATGACGACATCAGCTCATCGATAGAGAAAGTCTTCTCGCCGTAAACTTTTTCCAGCAGTGCGTTCTTTTCGGAGAGGCCCAATTCCAATTTCTTGCGAAGAGTGTCGCGATCAAAGAGATCACCAAAGACCAAAGCGCGTCGCGCGGCGCGGTCTTCGTAAGCGGGGCCAATGCCCTTGCCCGTGGTGCCGATCTTTTGATCGGACAGAGCCTTCTCGCGAGCGGCATCGAGAGCTTTGTGATAGGGGAGAATCAAAGTGCAAGAATCCGAAATCAAAAGCTGCTTTGGGTTTTGCAGATAGCCGGACTCTTTGAGTTTCTTGATTTCATTGTTGAGGCCTTCGACATCCAGAACCACTCCGGGTGCAATCACGCAAGTTTTCTCAGCGTGCAAAATGCCAGAAGGGATCAAATGCAGAACTGTCTTTTGTCCGTCGACCACCAGAGTGTGGCCGGCGTTGGCGCCGCCTTGGTAGCGCACCACCATGTCTGCTTTGGCTGCAAACACGTCTACAATTTTCCCTTTGCCCTCGTCACCCCACTGGGCCCCTACAACCACGATTCCGGACATGGAAATCACCTCAAATTTAGAGTTGGAAATGCAGGGAAAAATGTAACGAGGGCCCCGGGTAGCGTCAAAATAAAAAGCGCTATTCTGGTTTCTTCCAAGGTGGAACCGCACCGTACCAAGCAGCTTTCGGCGGCAATGTGTCTGAAGTCGAAGAATCCACAAAGAAACGGATGACTTTCAAGGCCGCTTGCTCGCTCGCTTTGGCAAAGGCTTCGGTCGTATTGGCGCCACAATGTGGTGTGACAATCACATTGTTGTACTGAAGCAGTTTCGAATTGCGAGGCAAGGGTTCTTTCTCAAACACATCCAAGCCGACGGCCCCCAGCCAACCTTGTTCCAGCGCTTCGCAGAGATCCTGCTCGTGAATGACAGAGCCTCTGGAAGTATTGAGTAAAATCATCCCACGGTGAATGTACTCAAAGTGCGAGCGGTTGAGCATATGATGAGTTTCTTCGGTCTTAGGCACGTGGAAACTGAGAATATCAGCGCGCTTCAAGATTTCCTCGTAAGCGACTCGCTCGGCATCGGCTTCGCGGAAATTCGCTTCGTCGGCATAGGGATCGTAAGCAATCACATTCATATCAAAAGCAGCTGCGATTTCCGCCACTCGAGTGCCGATTCTTCCCAAGCCCACAATGCCATAAGTTTTGTGGTGCAATTCAGTGCCAATCACAGCGTCGCGATTCCACTCGCCAGCTTTCAGAGCGCGATGCGCTTGTGGGACTTTGTTGGCACAAGCCAAAGCCAGAGCCCAGGTCAACTGCGCCGCACTTTGCACATTGGCTTGTGGAGTGAACATCACAGTCACTCCCCATTTGTTGGCCGCATCGAGATCAATGTGATCAAAGCCACTGGTGGCCGTGACAATCACTTGCAATTGCTTGGCTCGCGCCAAAATTTCGTCATCAATCACAGTGCGGCTGCGAATGACGAGGCCGTGCACGCCGGTGAGGTCGACCTTGTTGAGATTAGGAGTTTCTGTTTTTTCCACTTTCAAAAAAGGCTGATGGCTCAAAGTCACATAAGCTTCTTGCGAAAAACGATCGGTGACGAGAATTCTTTTTTGATCCGTGCTCATGTGAGACCCCAATACTTTTTCATTTCCGCTTGCAGGGATTGCATTTGAGAGGCGGCACAAAGGCTGGGATTTTCCGCATGCAAGACTTCGCCGAGCTTCATCATCAAATCGATCATCTGCTGCGGCTGAATGTAACCCATATGGCCAATGCGCAGGATTTTGCCTTTGGCTTGATCCTGTCCGCCCATGATGGTGATGTGATGCTTTTCCTCGAGAATTTGCCGGATCTTTTGGCTGTCGATGCCTTCGGGAACTGACAATGCGGTCAGGGAATTCGAAGGCGATTTGGCAAAGAGCTTCATTCCCATTTTCTGGCCAAAGTGTCGGGTGAATTCCGCACGCTTTTCAATTTCCGCAAACAGCGCCGGCAATCCTTTTTCCTCGATCAAATCGAGCACCACATCCAATGCGCGGATAAAAGTGACGTTCGAGCTGAAAAAAGTTTCGCCTTTTTCATTGGCTTTTTTCTCCCGTCGCACATCAAAGTAATAACGAGGCGTCGGATTGCTTTCGATTTTCTTCCACGCTTTTTGCGAAAAAGAAAAAAGCGAAAGGCCAGTCGGCAGCATGAAAGCTTTTTGCGAGCCGCCCACGAGGCCGTCGATTTTCCAAGCGTCCATTGGCAAAGGAAGAGCGCCGAGCGCCGTGATGCCGTCGACCAGAAAAAGCGTATCGGGAAATTCAGCAATCACTTTGCCTAGTTGTTCAATCGGATGAACAACGCCAGAGCTGGTCTCGCAGGCTTGGCACATGACGATGGCTGTGCCGGGATTTTTTTGCAAATGCTGGCGCACAGCTTCGGGATCCACAGCTTCGCCCCAGGGCACTTTCATGCGGTCTAATTGACCGCCGAAAACTTGCGCCATTTCACACCAGCGCTCGCCAAATTTTCCGGAATCAATTCCGAGCACGCGATCCCTCGGTGCCAGAGTGTTGACGAGCAGAGCTTCCATTCCGCCAGAGCCCGTGGAAGTCGAAATGAAAACAGGTTGCGTGGTTTGAAAAATATTTTTCAAACGGCTCAGCACTCGAGCGAGAATTTTGTCAAATTCCGGAGTGCGGTGGTGAATCATCGGAAGCGCTAAGGCTTCCTGGACTCGAGGATGGAGATTCACTGGACCTGGAGCTAAAACATTGTATTCTATGGCCATGAGGAAACTTTACCTGAAGAATTTCCGAAATGTCAGCTTCGGCCTTGCGCTTGTCTTCGCTTTGACTGGCTGTGCTTATCGCTTGGGCAGCCCGGATCGCAGTTTGCCCGGTGGTTATCGACAAGTTTACATTCCTGTCTTTAAAAACAAATCCATGGAGCCCGGAATCGAAGTCGCTTTCACCAATGCTTTGATACAAGAGTTTGAGCGCGCAAAAATTGGGCGAATCACGGGAGCTCCGCAAGCCGAAGTTCTTGTGGAAGGCGTCATCACCAGTGTCAGTTATCCCAAGAGTGGAACGGATCTGACTTCAGAGAAAAATTCTTCGATGCCATTGGGTGCGGTGTTGGCCACGAGCTACCAAATTTTGATCACGGCTGATGTTATTTTACGCAGAAATTCGGACAAGTCGATTTTGTGGCAAGGGACTTTCAATGGCGAGCGAACTTACAATGCTCCACAGGTCACCACCGCTGGTGTTAACACGGTGAATCCACTTTACAATCTTTCTGCCAGAAGGCAAAACATTGACCTGATGGCTTTGGAAATGATGTCCGAAGCTCATGACCGTATGACTGAAAATTTCTAAGGACTTGGATGCCGCAACTGGAGCCGCAACAGTTTTATCAAAGCGTTGAAAAAAGTCTGGAGTCTCAGACTTTTGCTCCCCTGTATTTTTTCTTTGGTGAAGAGCCCTATCTGATTTCGCAAGCTGTGAATTATTTGAAAGTCTGCTGCCTGCATGGCGGCGCTGCGGATTTCAATTTCAATTCTTACTACGCGAGCGATGTGGAGATTTCGCAAGTCCGCGACGAAGTCGAAACTTTGCCGATGATGGCGCCTCGCCGAGTTGTGCTTTTGCGTGAAATTCAAGATTTGACCGACAAAGAGTGGGCTGTGCTGGAGCCTTTGTTTGAAACTCCAGTGGACAGCACTGTTTTTATTTTGGTGGGCTCGAAAATCGACAAGCGCAAAAAATTCTACAAGCTGCTCTATGAGCAAGCAGTGCATGTCGAATTCAAGAAGCCTTTCGAGAACCAAATTCCCGGTTGGATCCGCCATATTTGCAAAGGCCACGAACTGACAATTTCGGATGAAGCCATTCAACTGGTGCACCGCTTGGTGGGCAACCAGTTGACCGAAATTGAATCCGAAGTCGTGAAGCTCAAGGATTACTTGGGGACTCGCACGCATGTGGAGCTGGAAGATGTCGCTCAATGTGTTTCCAAGAAGCGCGAGGAAAATGTTTTCGATCTCACCGAGAAAATCGCCGAAGGCGACCGCGTCCAATCTTTGGTGCATTTGGTTCAGCTTTTGGATCAAGGGCAAAGCGAGATTGGCATCGTGTCTTTGGTGGCTCGCCATATGCGCATTCTTTTGTTGATCAAGCAGGGGATGGAGCAGAATCTGGCCGGTCAGAGATTGGCGACTTTCGCGCAAGTTCCCAGTTACTATCTGAGCGATTACGTTCAGCAGGCCAAACGATGGTCGGTGAAAAAGCTCGAAGGCACTTTGCTGATTTTGGCTGAGACCGATCGGGCTCTGAAGTCCTCGCCTTTGTCTTCGCACATTTGGCTGGAGAATATGATTCTCAAAACCTGCAGTTTGCAGAACATGCCGGCTGCGGGCCGTTCCGAGACTTTCAACTCGACCAAATACTAGCCTTTGATCGTCAAGTTTGAGGCCTTTTCGGCCGATAAGCTGGTGATGAGTTCAGCTAGCAGTGAAACTCCATTTAAACGCAAATATCCGCGCCGTGGATTCCAACGGGCGGTCGGTTTTCTTTTCCATGGCGTCTATTTCGTCGGCATGGGAGCGAAGATTGGCGAGGGTGGAATTTCCTTTGTGCTGCCCAAAGACTTTCCCTTGTTTCATGAGGGAGTGGCGAGCTTTCAGCTTCCAGACGGGGAGTTCGTTTGTTTGCGAGTCGAAATTCGCAACTCGTTTCAGAATCCAATTTCAGGCAAGTGGACGATTGGTTGCGCCTTCAAGAATTTGAAGTTTGAAATCAAGCGCGAAATCCGCTCCTTCGTTTCGGCTCGAACTGATCTCGAGCACTAATCCCCGGCGAGGGTCATTGGAAAAAGCAAAAGGAGAAGGGTTTGCCTTCTCCTTTATGATCTCATGGACAGAAATCGAATCGATTTATTTTCCGAGAGCAGCTTGAACGCGAGATGAAAGGCGGCCGATTTTACGAGCCACTGTTTCCTTGCGGAGAACACCTTTGCTAGCAGCGCCCATAGCTTTTTTCATGTAAGCTTGGAGCAATGTAGGAAGCTCTTTGGACTTTGCTTCGATGCCTTTTACGAGATTTTTCTCAGTTGTTTTAACGGATGCTTTTGTTTGAGAGTTACGAGCATTGCGTTTAACAGACTGACGAGCTCTTTTCTCTGCTGACTTATGATTTGCCAAGGGACAACCTCCACGAGTAGTCTTTTTAAAGAAAGATGGTGATAACACAGCCCTCCTTGTGATGCAATAGCAATACAGGAGCAAATCACTCGGATTTCAGTTGTTTTTGAATGGTCTTTAAAGCGGGAAACGGTCTTCCCAGCGGGCTCATGGAAGAGAATGTAAATACTGGAAAACACAAAGAAAAAAAGACTCCCGTGGGGCGCGGCGGGGCGGCTCTGGTGGCGATTGGAATCCTTTTCAGTCGAGTGATGGGCCTGATTCGCCAAAAAATCTTCGCTTATTACTTTGGAAATTCTGATCTCGGCGACGCCTTTTATGCGGCTCTCAAAATCCCCAACTTCCCACAAAACCTCCTGGGCGATGGCGTGCTCTCGGCCTCCTTTATTCCGGTTTACTCCAAGCTCCTGGCCGAGGGGAAACACGAAGAAGCCGACCGGGTGGCGGGGATCATCGGCTCCCTGCTGGCGGTGCTCAATGCCGTGATCGTGGCGGTCGGAGTGCTGGCCACTCCTTTGTTGATTGATTTGATTGCTCCGGGCTTTGAGGGCGAAAAGCGGGAACTCACCATTCGCTTGGTGCAGATTTTCTTTCCGGCCACGGGCACTTTGGTGATGTCGGCCTGGTGCTTGGGAATTCTCAACTCGCACCGCCGCTTTTTCCTGTCCTATGCGGCGCCGGTGGTTTGGAACGTCTCGATCATTGCAGCGCTTTTGATTTTTGGATCGCGTGTGCCGCAAGAGACTTTGGTGGTTTACACTTCTTGGGGAGTCTTGGCGGGCGCGGTTTTGCAGTTTTTGATTCAATTGCCGACGGTTTTCAAATGCGCTCCGGCTCTGCGCTGGGGGCTTGCGACTTCTAACGGGCATGTTCGACAGGTCTTAAAGAGTTTCACTCCTGTGGTCACCTCACGGGGAGTGGTGCAGCTCAGTGCCTATGTCGACAATATCATTGCGTCTTTGCTTCCGGGCGGCGCGGTCTCGGCTCTCGCTTATGCGCAGTCCTTGTACATGCTGCCGATCAGTTTGTTTGGAATGTCGGTGTCGGCGGCAGAGTTGCCAGAGATGTCCAGTGCGACTGGAACGAGCGAAGAGATCGCTTCTCATTTGCGCAAGCGCTTGACGGCGGGTTTGCGGCAGATTGCTTTTTTTGTGATTCCCTCGATTGTCGGATTTTGGACTGTCGGCGATGTGATTGTCTCCGCGCTCTACAAGGGTGGGGAGTTTGGTGCTGACAGTGTGATTTATGTGTGGGCCGTGTTGATTGGTTACACGGTGGGGATGCTCGCCGGGACCTCGGGGCGCTTGTACTCGTCGGCTTTCTTTTCGATGAAGGATACGCGCACGCCATTGAAGTTTGCGCTTGTGCGAGTGGCTCTAGCGACAGCACTGGGCTGGGCTGCCAGTTTGTACGGACCTCGGGTTTTGGGAGTGCAAGCTTCTTGGGGAGTGGTGGGATTGACGGCGATGGCAGGGTTCGCTTCGTGGATAGAATTCCTCTTGCTTCGCCGAGGCCTTTCTAAGCTGATCGGGCCGACGGGCTATCCGCGGTTTTTCCTGATCAAAGCTTGGGCTTCGGCTCTGCTCGCCGGTGCTGTGGCTTGGGGGCTCAAGCTTCAGTTCGCGGGCTGGCCCACTTTGCTGTTGTTGGCTTTGGTGATGGCGGGATTCGGGCTCGTCTACTTTGCGCTGACTATCGCTCTCGGCCTCGAGGAATCACGTCGCTTTGTCGCTCGCTTCGGCCGCCTGCTCGGACGTCGGTAGGTTGGCGGGTACGGCGTACCTTTTGAGTGGGGCGAGCCGGGCTCCGATTAACAGTTCAAATCAAACAATTTCGGCAAATTTTGAATTATTCATCAGAGACAATAACAACGGCAGCTGAATTAGCTCTAATTCGTTGTTCTTTAATGGTTTTTAATAGATCGAGCTTATCTTGAATCGTGAGTTCTTCGATGTACAAGTGGGCCGCATTCTGATTATAGATTTTGAAATCAACAAGCCCCTTGATTAGTGCCTGATCAACTGCTGTTAACAATTCTGGGTTGATGTTTTCATTTGCGAGCCGATTGAACAATAAATCAGCCTCAGAAATTCTCAGGTTGTTATCAAAACCAATTTTTCGAATTTGGATTGACGTCGCGCCATCGCCGAATGCATTGAAACTTAAAACCGAGGTAAACAAACAAATAATTGATTTAAGGTTATTCAAAATGACTCCTTTTCGAAGGTTTTTCGAACCTACTGAAGAATAAGCGCATCTGTCCAGTGCTTGGCGACTCCTGAAAGAATTCTTAGAATATAATAGACAACCTTGAAAATTCTTCACTTTAAAACCCGCTAGAAGGATCTGAAACAAGTTGGCTTTGCGGTTATGGAGTGAATCTTGGTTCGCTCTTTGCTTATCAGTTTATACATGGGTGCTTTGAAATGAGCGTTAAGTCATTTGATATTCTTAATATTGTTCCTGGGTATAAGTGCAATCAGTCCTGTGGACACTGTATTAACAGGTCGGGGCCCTCCCGCATGGAAGTACTCTCGGATCTAGAGATGGGAGCAATCCAAGATTGTCTAAGGGACTATAGCTTTAAAGAAGTCATGTATTCTGGCGGTGAGCCAACTTTGTATGTCGAACAAATGAACAAAATCAGTTCCTCGATTAACGTCAGCAGCAAAGTGTCTATGACCACTAACGGCTGGTTCCTGCGCGATGAGAAAACATTTATCCAAATTTTTTCACGAATACAAAGGTTGGATAAGATATATTTATCACTTGATAAGTTTCACAAAAAATTCCCAACTGAAGTTTTAATCAGATTTCATCAATACCTTCGGGAGAGAAAAGCAGAAATTTTTATCCGTGCGACAGTCAGTGATCCCATGGAGTTAGTTCTGATTGACGAAAGGTATAAGAGCTTGGACATTCCCATTATCTATCAAAAGACCACATTGGGCGGACGCGCCAAAGATATCGGAGTATCGTTTGATCACCTTAGCTTTCACGAAGAAGTGTTGAGTAGAAAATGCCCGAACCTGGGAACTATCAGCTACATTCAGGGAAAAGGATTTTCTACATGTTGCTCTATCCTCGTATTTGATCATCAGATCAAGGGTGTTCAAAGTCCAACTATAGAGGAACATTTAAACGCGGGATTTTATAAGAAAATATCTACCTCAAGTTTTGGTGAGATTGCTAAAGAATCGGTCGACGAAATCTCAGATTTTGATGTAAGCGATAGCGATCCATGCGCACTCTGTGAGAGGCTTTTTGCGAGGGGAACAAGATGACCGCCGTAAAGGATGCCGTTGTTTCAACATCTACGGCGATAGATATATCTCAGATTTTATCAGATCCTGATCTCAAAACCTTAAAGATTAATCTTGAGCAGGTTGAAGAGTACGAATCGTTTTGTTTGCCGGAATTTGAAAGTCAATTTTATATCGAGCTGATCATGACTGCGGCTTCAGGTCAGATTAAGATAGGTTCACTGGGGAGTGCCAATTTAGAGATAGTCAAATTTAAAAATAAGCCTGAACTCGATATGACAGCATTGCAGGCCTTTCGGGTCGGATTCTATGATGCTTGGCTCAGTATGATCCCTGAGGGGCATCTATCAAAAATGCAGGACATTTTACTCAAAGTGATCACTGTCGAGGATTCGTTAAGGATTCAGCTAAATGGAAATGATCTCGCGTATCTTCATTTTATTAAGGGCCTGCCTAAGAACGAAGTCGCTCAAGAAACTCTTGCTTGGATTTGGATTGTACCTGAATTGGATGAAGTTAGTAGAAGTCAACTGCATGCCAGAATAGGCGCTACCCTTAGGGAAAGAGATAGTCAAATCAGTCTGGCTAGCTATTACAGAAATTTAAGATCGATCAAATTCCATCAAAAGTTAGGATTTAAACCCGCATGTGTTCGCTACACTCGATATTTGTAAGAATATCGCTAATTCTAGTCGTATTCATTTCCTCATCTTGCACGACTAAACAAGGTGAAAACGACTGGTACGTTCTACTGATGGCAATTCCGAACAAAATTGCAGTTCAAAGTGCTGACGTTAACATAATATCTTATATTCTTACCCAGACGCATCGGACTCTTTTCCAGAGAAAGAATGACCTGAAGTATACTTCTGAAATTCTATCTGAGTGGTCAAGATTTGAAAATGGAAAAACCTTCAAGCTTTGTCCGAAAGTAAGCCTTAAGTTTATGGATGGTCACTTTTTTACAGCGGAATATCTACTGGACTTCTTACAAGCAAAGTTTTCGGACAAGCAGATATCAAAAATTCAATCGAACGGATCCTGTGTAACAATCGAGTTCTCTTCGAAAAGAGAAGACTTTTTTGAATTTCTATCAGACCTCAAAAATGCACCGACCTTGAAAGTCAGGAGCTTGGACTACGAATTTGGGTTGGGTGACTACGACATTGAAAAGATGTCGGGTTCTGAGCTGAGTCTGAAGAGAAAAGACTTCGATAAAAATAAGGTCAATAGAATCGTTTTTAAAAAATATGAGGATCCGAGCAGCTTTTGGGTGTCTCCAGAAAGGCTGGTGGATGATCCCAATCGTGTCTCTTTAGAGTTAATTCCAGATGAGGTTAAAAGTAGTTACAGGTCCTATAGAATCAATCAGCTTCAGGTCGCGTTGATCATTTTAAATATTCAAAACGCCGATGATAGAAAGTTAATTTATAATTGCATAAATATAGAAAAATTTAGATCTGAATTCTCGCCAGATCTCAAAGAATATTCAGATGTAAAAACGGTCATTCCCTTTGGCATGAAAGGGGGCAGCCAGGGTCGAATAGATCAGGTTTGCGAAGGGCGCAGATTCATTGGGAAAAGATACACTTTTCTGAATTGGAAGACTGCTAGTCAAGTTCGACTGGAGAAGTACTTTAAAGATTTAGAGCGTAAGAACGGCCTGCTTGTGAGTGTGAAGTTAATTGGTGCTGACGAGTTACTCCGTGTTGCTGAAAATAAAATGACAGGGGATTATTTGACATTGATTGGTGTTGACTCGCTGACTGGAAGCTATTCGGATTTTTATGGATTCTTTATCGACAAAAAACGAAACCTTCCCCAGTTGAGAGAGCCGAGTCTTTTTCGTCTATTCGAAGATCTTTCAAAGGCGGGGCGAAGTCCACCGATTGCGTTGATTGCCAAGATTGAAGAGGGGCTTAAAAATGGTCATTATGTTTTGCCCATATTTCAGCCGAACCGGACTTTTTATTATCCTAGAAAGTATGACGTTGTTGAAACCGACCGTGACTCTTCGCTTCAGACTCCGAACATTGGATTGATTAATTTATGAGAAGTCTGAAGAGAATTCTTGATTTAACTGGTTCCATTAATCTGGCAATTGCGCTTGGGGGGTGCCTTCTCCTTTTCTGTTTTTCCCTAGTTCAGGAATTAAGTTTTACAAAGCGGGATGTGATTGAGTCCGCATTTCTGCAAGGGGAAAAGATTGAGCGGGCGATTTCAGACTCGGATGTTGTTTCGTTAAAAATGATTCTGAAATCACTCGAAAGCAGTTTGGCAAAGAGAATTATTCTGAGAGATACGGGATTGGCTAAGCCGCTCGATTTCGTCGTGTCAGGATATCATAATGACTCTAAAATATCTTTTTCAAAAAGCACTAAGCTCCACCACAATGGGCGGAACTTGGGCGAACTCACTCTGGTGGTTTATCTTTCCGATCTGGTCGCCGAGGTTTTGCGACGGCAATGGTTGGTTTTAGGACTGTTCTTTCTTTTTACTTTAGGTGCGCTTTTTCTCAGTAATTTCAGAATCAATTCAGTTCTTGGCATTTTTGAAGATGCGATATTGATGTTCAAACAGAAAACACTGCAGGGCGAGCAGAGTGATCTCTTGCCAATCTTGGAAAGCCAGGTCGCCGTCATTGAAAATAAGTTGAAGTCGAAAGCCATTTCAAGTGTCTTGACTGACTTCCTGAGAACATTGATAGATTCAGTTCATGCGAAAGAGAGTGTATTAAAAGCTCTGGCCCTCAATGAAGTTTCTAAGCAAGTGGCACACGATATTCGTTCTCCTTTGATGGCACTCAATATAGCACTTGGTGAATTTAAGGACCTTTCGTCCGATAGGCGGCGACTCGTTGAGCAGGCTATTTGTCGAATTAGGGGTATTGCAGATGATCTGCTCTCACGTTCGGGGACGACAAAGGTTCCTTCAGACATAAGTCATCAGTTTGGCAGGGGTTTAGGCGAAATTCAGAAGTTCGAAATAACTTCGTCTGTAAAAAGGATTGTAGCCGAAATGAAATTGGTAAATCCTTTAATTGAATTCGAGCTGTGTGGTCATGAAGTTCCAATCGATGTGCCTGGCAATTCACAGGACTTTGAACGGATTTTGGCAAATCTGCTCCAGAATGCTGTTGAAAGCATGACTGGATTGCATGATCCCCGGGTCTCAGTCGCAGTAAGGGCTTTTCCCGCAAAAGTCCAGTTGGCGGTACTCGATAATGGCAAAGGAATTCCCTCGGATATTCTGGCCAAGATCGGAGAAGAAGGTTTCACGTTTGGTAAGAAGGCGGGGAACGGGCTTGGCGTTTTCTCGGCAAAGCGGAAAATGATTGAATGGCGAGGAGATTTGTCAATTTCCTCAAATCTCGGTTTGGGTACAATGGTAAACTTAAGTTTTCCAAAGGTGGCCGAACAGAAATTCCAAGGCAAGAGTCTTTAGTTCTCAGTTTCTGAGTGAAGTTCGGGTAATTCATTTCAAAAGGTTCAATAACATATCGGCGGGTAGACTGAGTTAAATATTTTAAATTCAGGTGATATGCTGAGTCTCATTCGGGAGGCAATGATGGCACTTCTGTTTTGCGATGGCTTTGAAGAATACGCCACAACCAGCGGCCAATCCTCTCGCACTGAACACTTGGTGTTATATCGAAATCAAAAATGTTTTCGGCAGATCAACCGACGTCTACCAAGTCAGAGTCGATGGAGCAGATGTGATCAACGCCTCCAAGATCAGTACGGCGTACCTGTCGGTTACGGCGTACCTGTCGGTTACGCCGCGCCGGGTGAAGGAAAAAGAGAAAGGCAGATTAGTCTTTGATTTCGGAGAGGGAGCTGTAGGACTCGTCGAGCTTTTGTTGGCGCTCGACTTCTTTTTGCCAGCGGCCGATTTCGCCTTGATAGCCTCGCTGCTTGCCTTTCCAGTCCGATTCTTGGCCGCTCAAGCTCTTGGAGCGGGCTTCAACCTGCTGAAGAGTTTTGGCGATCTGTTCGCCACGGGTTTTCCATTCGACTTTGTCTTTGGCGATTTGAGCTTTTTGTTGGTTGTAAGCGGCAATGTTTTGATTGCGCTTTGTTTGGTTTTCTTTGAGCTGGGAAATGGCTTTGCTCAGCTCTTGAATTTTTTGTTCTTCAGAGGCCAGCTCTTTTTGTTCGGCTTGAATCAATTGAGTCAAATCGGCATCGGCCTTGTCGAAAGCTTGCAGCTTTTGATTGTTCTCTTTCAAAGTGTTCGCCGTTTGGTTTTTTTGCTCATCGACGGCATTGCGTGCTTTGGCGATTTCAGAGAGATTCTCGTCGACAATCTGCAGATTTTTTTTGTAATCGTCGAGATTGGATTTCGAGTTGCTCAAATTGGTTTTGATTTTTGCCAGACCGTCCTTGGCGCTTGTTTGCGCTGAGGCTGAAAGGGAAAACATCAGTCCCAGAATCAGTGCCGAAAGTTGAAATTGTGTTTTCATAAAAGCTCCTCAAATGTTTTAAAAATTATTTCGATGGATAGTTGGAAGAGACTTTGTCTTCCGGCGGACAAACATTTTTCAAAGAAGAACGATAGTAACCCAATTCGTCTTCCCAGATTTCACCTTTGAACTCCCAGTTCAAAGCTTTGCCGTCATCCACTTTCAATTCCGCTCGGTCTTTGGTGTTCACATCGCCGCCAGCCATTTGGTAGCGCAAATGATCTCCGGCTCCTGAGAAAAGTTCGTATTTCAAAACTTCACTCTGGTCCAAAGTGTCACTGAGACGGGACATCATTTGACCGTATCTTTTCTTGATCGCCAATCCCGCCAGATCACGGTAACGGGCCTTCTCTTTTTCCAATCGATTCAATCCCGCCTCACGAATGTCCTTGATGGCCGTGCGGGCTTTTTTGGCAATGTGCAATTGGATTTTCGCCGACAGCAAACGCTTTTCTTGATAAGCGTAATCAGTGGCGGCGACTTTTTTTCTTTCGCCTTGGGCTTCGTCCATTTTCTTTTTCGCCAGCGCGAGTTTAGCTTGAGCATCGCTCTGAGAAGCCAAGTTCTGACGTTCGGTTTGAATCAAGTTGACGCTGATCTGGTTGATCTTGGCGACTTGATCTTCGACCGAGTTGATCATTTTTTGCTCAAGGATAAAAGACGGGTGGCGAGTCAAAGCAAAGATAAACTCACGAGGCAAACCATCGACGGTTTGCAAATCCGGATTCTTTGCCCAAGTCTTAATGGTGTCGTAATAACTGGTGTTGTCAGATTTGTTTTTGCCGTACTCGACCAGTTGTTTGACCACTGGAGTGTACTTGCGTTTGAAATCTTGAATCACTCGGGCCCCATCTCCGTACTGACAGAGATTCAAATAGCCGACTGTGCGGACCACGTAAGATTCAGGTGCAAACGATTTTTTGAAGAAGTCCGTGTGCAAGCTGAACATATTTCCAGCCGCTCCCTCGTAGTCCTCAGACAGAATCTGCGACCAAGCTTGTTCCATCATAGCCTGCATCCACTCGGGATGAGATTTGTCGACTTTCAAATACATATCGAAAGCTTCCTTGTATTGACCGGCTTGGAAATGCAATCGAGCCAAAGTCAAAGCCACCACCGAGCGGAATTCTGACTTGGGACGTTTGGCTTCCACATCTTTCAAAACTGCTTGTTGAAGGCCTATGGCTTCTTGAACTTGATTGCCGCCATAAAGGATCAAGGACTTCAAAAACAGCGCATCGGTGTACAATGGCGAGTCCATGAGAATTTCATCGACCGCCGCAAAAGCTTTGCTCAAATCCCCTTTGTCCAAGTAATACTTGGCGCGGTTCATTTGGTACTGATCCGCCTTGTCCAGTTCCAGTTTGAGTGAAGCAAGTTTGGGGTCCAATGTGCCCACCAGGCTTTTGTCTCCTTCGGCTGCGCTCTCGGCCAAACTCAAGGCCGCCTTCTTTTGCCATTCAACCGAAGCTTCATTGAGAATCTGGCTCATTCGAAATTTATATTCCGAATAAAGACCCAAGGCTTTCGCGGTCAAGGCCATTTGGTAAGTGGCTTCTGTTTTCAAAGAAGCTTCATCCAACAGCTCAGCAAAAAGTGCGAGCGCCATGTTGTAATCTTTTTTGATTTCCAAAAAGATCAGAGCCTGCAAAAGCTTCAGCTCGGGCGGTTGCATCTCGTCGATTTTTTTCAATTCGGGTTTGGGCTCTTTCATCGAGGGATCGGCAATTTGAGCCAAACGGGGGGCATCCGGAGTGACACCGGCACCTTTGTCCGTTGCAATCAAAACTTTGGCTGCGGGCACAGGCTTCCATTTGCTCAGGGCTTTGGTGTCGACCAGAACCTCTTTGGGAGCGGGGAGCTTTTGAGCTTTGACCTCTTTGAAAGCTTTGTCTCCCGGCAAGGCCACAGGCTGAACGCTCGCGGCTTTGAGACGCGCTTCTTCGCCGACATTCAGTCGCGGAATGGATTTGACTCGATTCAGCTCAGTTTTTCCTTTGACGACCTTTTTTTGCACGAGATCGTACTGTGGAACTTTCGATTGCTTGAGCTTCATTTCAGGCCCTGGCGCTTTGCCTTTGCTCTCGACCACTAAATCGCTGGCGGATGCCGGGGAGCCAGAGCTGAAAATGATGACCACTGCCGAAATCACGATCCAGCTTTGTATTGATTTTTGTGATTTCATAATTGAATCCCCCATCACTGCACCAGTTAGTAAAACACAGTCACGCCCAACAGAACAGTAGTGTCCTGCTGGTTCTTTTTGCCAAGATCCCGCTCTTGATTTCCATTGAGGAAATAGCGCTTGCTATCTTGAGAAGACCACTTGTTTTTAATATCAAATCGAACTGCGAAGTTCTCATGAAAGAACAACTGCTGGGTGATATCGAAATTGTACCCAATTGTGGAGGCATCTTCAGAAGAATCGTCTCCTCTATCTGCAGGAGGAGCGGCGTTGTCGACTTTCACAATCTGATATTTCATTGTGCCCACGCCGAATCCAAACTGCATATCAAAGTACATGATCTTTCGATCCCAGAAGCTCATCTTGGCATAGAAAGGCACAATGATAAAATTCAACGAAGTGTAGCTAATAAAGCGATTGAAATCTGGTGCGAATCCGTTTTCGTTGATAAATACATCGGTCGAGTCACTGTCGCGAATTGCACCAGTCTCATAAGCGAGTTCAGCCCCCATGCGCTCGGACCAATAGTAACCAGCCGCAAAGTTGGTCATGCGTCCATAAGAGTAAGCATCATTCACCAGCGGACCGTAGCCCAGGCTGGCAAAAACTTTGTTGGCTTTGTTGTAAGTTCGATTTTGCACGACGGTGAAGTCAGTGTCTTTCGCTGACCAGTATTTGGCTTCGAGATTTTTCAAATCCAGTTTGTCCGAGTCTCTTTCATCCTTCGACGCTGACTGAGCATGAGCTGAAATTGCAAACACGGTTGCGATGGCCGCAACAATCACTTTTTTCATCATAACCGCCTCCGTTAGGTTCTATTCTGTTAGTTCGTACTCTTAAAGAGGAATGGATAAGTGACGAGCACTTTGGTCCCTCCCTCAGGTGCCGGAAATTTCCATCTTGCAACTCTTTGCAGAATACATCCCTCGACGGTTGCATTTTTCAATGTACTGTCTCCAATTCGTTGTGTTTCCACTCCACCATCTCCCGCGATGGTGAATTTGATTCCGACTTTTCCATAGAGATCTGGATTGGCACTGAGCTGGCGCTCGTAGCAATACAGAATTTCTCCCAGTCTCGAGCGAATGTAAGCAGCAATCACTTCGCGGTCCAAGCCACCAACAATTTCGCCTTCATCTTCGAGCAGTCCCACTCCGCCAGATCCGGTTTTCCCAGCGGCCAAAGTGCCCATGCCGGCTGTGCCTTGGCCTCCAGCTTTTCCGTTGGTGGAAATGGTGATGCCAGTTCCTTTGCCTTCAGCCGACCAATCTGTTCCGGATTTGCTGATAGATCCCAGAGCCGCCAAGGCTCGTCCTGTGGGCGCAGAGCCAGCGGTCACACCCGAAGTCACAACCACATTTGTCGAACGGGCAGCAGCCGCAGAAACTTTTCCAACCAATGTGCTGATCCGTCCAGAAGCCAGATTTTTAATCATACTTGCGGCTTTGCTGGAGCCACCGCCATTGTTTTTTGGAGCCGCAGCGGCCTGCTCAGGTTGCTGCGGAGCTGACTTCTGTTCTTTGGGAGCCTCCGCCACTTTTCTTTTTTCAGGAGGCTTGATTTTGATTTCCTGTGGAACAGAGGCCGGAATAACCGCCATCGGGTCTTCCACCACATTTTGCTTTGGTGAAAGAATGAACAAGAAAAGCATCAACATCGCTGCACTCAAAGTGAAGTACATGGATTTGCGGCCTTCTTCGTCCACCAACTGATTCGCTGGCAAATGTGTCAGGGCTTCGACATTGCTCAAATACACTGTGCGCTGGGAGATTTCCAAACTGCCAACCGTGGTTTTTTTCCACTCGGCACTTTTTTCAGGAGTGAATTTGGTTTGCTGAGGATCGTGTTTGGAAACAAATTTTTTGTTCACAGGCACCAATGCCGTTTCGAGCAAAGTCGCACCTGAATAAACGGTGAACAATTGATAAGGATTGCGATCATGAGCTGACTGGCTGATCTCCGCGCCACTCAAAGAACTGAAAAGCGGGTTGCGGGATTCCAGGGCTTGAATGTGCAATGTGGTGGTGCCGATGCGCAGCTCTTTCACATTGTCCAAGCAAATCTCAACGGAGCCATCACTCATTTCCGAGTGCTTCGTGTGAAGATCCAAATTGATGTAAAACCATTTTTCGTTTTTATACTCGAAGACACCTTGAATTCCTTTGAAGGAATCGCCAGCTGCACGCAAATCGGCGTGTTTGGAATGTCCAATCGTTGCCACGCCCATTTCCGAGCGCAGTTTCCACGTCTTCAAAAGACCCGTCGGGCCTCTTTGCTCAATTAACAGATTCTGCATCACACACCTCATCGAACATATTGAGCGGACTCCCTGATTTTTGAATCCATTTCCTTCTGTAGATCATACAGAGGCATGAACTTGATCCCGCGTTTTTGCACGAGATAAGCTCCGTCTGGATTCCTCACGGTTCCCTTCAAATCCATTTCCGCGAAATTGACCTCTTGGACTTTTCGGAGAGTCTTTGATTTCGCAAAAGAAACGGAGACGGAAAGAGCGACAGTTAGACCAAGAGCCAGTCTAGCTATCCCGATCAAGGTCCTGTTGTTGGTATTCATTGTTGTTCTCACTTTTGACCTCCATCAGTGTCTTTTCCGGTAACGTTCTGAGGTTCTAAGACAGTGACAGTGTGTTTACCTTTTAACAATTGCAGCTTGCGCTGCAGCCATTCTTTCAGATCCGGATGGGTGGCTGATTTCAGAGCCGACTCGTAAGCGAGCAGGGCTTTGCCTGAATCGAAGCGATAGATTTCTTGAATGCGACCCAATTGCAGCCAAAGATCAACAGGGTTGCTGGTGTTTTTCAGAGACTCTTCTGCGAAAGCCACGGCTTTTTCAAATTCACCTTTTTGCGCTTGGCACTCGGACATCACGGGCGCCAAATTGTGCTGAGAAATCCATCGGCTTTCCAATTTGCCAAAGTCCTCAAGGGCCGAGTAACAGTCGGCTTGAGCAAAGCTCACCACTCCGTGCATCAGAACTGTTTCCGGAGTTTTCAGGCCCAGGTCATAAGCTTTGATAAAGGCCGCATTGGCCTGCGCAAAATCTTTGTTGTGATACAAAGCGCGAGCTTTTTGATAAATCAAGAAAGGCACATCCATGGATTTCTTCAATGCCAAATCCACCAACCAAGCGCTCTTTTCATATTGGCCTTGCAGGTCCGCCACCAAGCTCAAGTAAAAGACTCCCAGAGCTGATTTAGGATCTTGTCGAGTCATGGCCATGGCGTATTTTTCCGTCAAAGGCGCATTCATTGCCAGAACGCAGACATTGGCTTTTTGGGAAAGAGCGATCACATCCAAAGATTTGTCAGCCTCAGTGAAATTGCATTTGTCGCTGGAAGCTTTCTCAAATCGGCGAGTGTCTGTGAGCGTTCCTTCTTTGCCAATCACTGGCAGGAAGATTTTCAATTGATCGACTGGCAAGCTTTTCACTTGCGGCTTCACGGTCTCTTCGGAAGGAAGACTGGCAAAATCAGTCTCTGTGCTGCCGGCCGCTTTCGAGTCCTTGGCCAGTTTCTGCAATTGCTTATCTGTGTCCAATTTCTTTTCCAAAATCGGAGTCGTCAGTTTTTGCAGTTGCTCGGCCAAGAGCTTTTGATCTTCCGGAGTCAAAGAGGCTTCGTCTTTGAGCACAGGATGCCCGACCGTGTCGACATAATTGGTGTAAATGCGATTGAGACCCTGCAAAGCTTCCAGTTCGATATTGGGGTCTTTGGCTATTTTCGCCGAAGTCAGGAAAGCGGTTTGCGCTTTGTCGAGCTTCTCGGTCTTGATACTCAAAACCACAGCCAGTTTTTCAACCGAAGTTTTGGTGCGAGACTCAATAAATTCTTTCTCCAAGACTTTGGCTTGCACCAATCGAGCGCGAGCGCGAATGTCGGCTTCGACATTGTCATTGCCGACCAGGGATTTGGCCTGATTGAAAGCGTCTGACAATTTGCCAGATTTGAAAACGCCTTCGATGCGGCTGACTTTGATTTCCGATGCATAAGGTTCGTGCCCCAAAGCCACAATTTTATCTTGGACCTGGCGGTATTCGGGGGAAGTTTCCTGGCCCTTCAAAGTCGAGAGAATTTTAGCGTAAATCTTGCCGTGATTTTTTTGGTTCTTCTCGGTCAACTGCTTTCTCAAAGTTTCTTGAGCGCGTTTGACTTTGCCTTCGACCAAATACAGTTCGCTGGCCGCTTCAACGTAAGCTTCGCTATCAGCAGGTGAAAGAGAGGCGATGAGTTCCATGGTTTCAGCCGCTGGCAAAATCAATCCCGTGTCCGCATAGTTTTTGGCCGCATCTTTCAGTGCCTCCAAAGAGCGCTTGTCTTCAGGGTAAGTCTTGGCGTAGAGCAGGGCCGTTTCGGCTCCTTGGATCACTTTGCCATCGGCATAATACAAGGAAAGAGCCTGCCACAGAGAATCTTTGGCCAGTGGAGTGGCTTTGTTCGAGGAAAAGAAAGCCACTAATCGGTCGGCGGCTTTGGCTTTGTCGCCGGTCTTGGCGAACTCTTGAATTTCAGCATAATCAGCTTCTCGCATAATTTTGCTCAAAGCAGATTTGCGAGAGTCGTCTTTGGTTTGCGCTGAGATTTGAGTCGAGAACTCTTTGAGCCCTTTGAAATCCTTGCGGGCATTCAAAAGATCCAAAATCAAATCTTCAGACTTGCGTTTGAATTCACCGGCCTTTTCATCGGAGGCCAAAGGACGCAACCATTTTTCGGCTTCCGCATGGTTGCCTTGGTCATAGGCCAAGAATCCCAATTTGAATTTCACTTGTGTGGCATGCTCGCCTTTGGGGTGACGTTCGAGATAATATTTTGCCAGTCGGGTCAGCTCGGCATCATCCGTGGAAGACTTTTTTTGCTCCATGGCCTTTTGCAAAGAGACCATCGCTGAATAGTTCGCATCGTGAGCGATTTGAGTGTCGACGGATTTCTCGCCAGCCACTTGATACTGCAAAGAGGCTTTGCGGAAATCGCCCAATTGAAAGAGCAATTCGCCATAAGCGTAACGTGATTTGGTGTCGGGCTTTTTGGGATCTTCACGGTCCAAATGCAAGCGGAAGGCTTCTTGAGTGTATTCGGCAATTTCACGAGCCTGAGTAGCATTTTTATTTTTTTGCCACAAGTCCCACCACTTTTTGGCCATTTCCACATTGGTTCTTGCGAAATCATAATCGCATTCCGCTTCGGCAATTTCAGCATTGGTTTTGCGCCAGTCCGAGCCGGCCTTGCAAATTTCAGCCGCTGCCACCAAGTGCTTCAAAGCTTCGGGACGCTGGCGAGCCGTCTCATTGCCATTGACCATCAGAGTTTCCATTTTCACTCGGAATTTGGAGACGGGCTGTTTTTTGATGAACTCGGCCAGAAACACATTCATTTCTTTGTGACGAGCATGAGAATCAAAGAGCTTTCCGAGATTGTAAATGCATTCGCCGACTTCATCGGGAGTGCCGATACGAGAGAAGAAGGCATAAGCTTTGTCCGAGGGCTGGAATTCGCCGTAGAAAAGAGTCAAATCCCGCAAAGCTTCAGCGCGCAAATTGTGATTGACCATTTGTGAATCGGCCTTGTTGGGATCGTGGTACTGAACCACTTGCACCAATTTTTCAATGGCCTCTTCATCGGATTTCAAATTGTAGAGAGTCCAAGCCGATTTGTACATTCCGTAAGAGTAAACTCGGGCTTTGGGGAATTTCTCAATGGCTCGGAAGTGCGAAAGGGCTTGCTGAAACTGACCGTTTTCGTAGGCAATTTCCCCCAGAGCCAAATAGGCATCAGGCACCAAGGGCGAACGCGGGTGCTGCTGAACCATTTTCAAGTAGAGAGTTTCCGAGTTCTTTTTCATTTTCAACTGTTGACTGGCAAATGCATTGTTGAAAAGGACAGCATCCATCTCGCGAAAATGAGGAAAGTCCTTTTCAATTTTGGAGTAAACCTGCACAGCTCGTTTGAGAGAAGTCACGGCTGTCTCGCCTGAAATGTCGGGGGGGACGAACTTCACTGGACCCGAATCATTGCGATTGATATCAAAAAAACGACCGGTCTTCGCTCGGCGCATATAGAGCTCGGCCAAGCGGTACCAGAGCTCAGGTTCTTGAGCTGTTCCCTGTTTTTTCTTGATGATTGTGATCAAAGACTGAATGGCTTGATTCTCGGTTTTGGTGATCAGCACTTCGCTTTGCAGAGCTTTGCGACTGTTGACATTTTCATCGGCGGAATCGATGCGCAATTCGGGCATCAAGCCCTTGGTTTCCTTTTCAGCTGAAAAAGAGAATGCTGGAAGTAATAAAATTGTGAGAATCAAGCTGCGTTTCATAAATCACTCCACATTCAGACCAGGGTCAATTGCCCACAACAGTGGCCATTTTGAGTTTGGGAAAGCCCGCCATCGAGGCCGTGTACATGACTTTTCTCATCACGCCATAGGAAAATGTTTGGTCGGCTTTCACGATCAATTTGCCTTCGAGAATTCCAGGATTTGGTTTTTCCGCAGGCACCATGTGGCCGTGCAGATCTTTGACCATTTTCACAGTGCCGGCAGCGACATCAGCTTGATATTTTTCATCTCGAGCTTTTTCTTCTTTGGCGATTTTGTCCAAAGCCTCAAAGAGCGGCTTGATAAAGTTGCTGTCATGAGGGTCAACATCCGCGGCTGTGAAGTCATTGCCTTTGATGGTGGCAATGACTTTGTCCTCGATTTTCAATTCATTCTTGGTCAGCGACAGTTGCAAGGCCATTGTCGCATTGGCTTCAGAGCTTGACTTGGGAAGCACTTGATTGGCGTCCGGAGTCACTTGAACTTCGGAAACCGAGTAAGTTTGCAGCAAGAAAACGAGCATGATGGTGAACATGTCCGTCATCGATGTGACGTTCAAGGCAAAGGTGGAATTGTGGCCCGTTTTGATTTCAAATCTTTTTCTACGGCTCATAATCATTATCCTTCAAAGATGTTGGTGAAGACCACATCCGGAAACATATAGTCCGTCATGATAATTTTATTTTCTTTGCTGTCTTGAACGGGGAAAGTGACACCTTTGTCCCGACTGCGGCGAGCTTCATCAGTCATGCGCACCACATCGGCGTAGGCCACATCGGAATCCGGAGCCAGCTCAAGTTTGAAAACTTCGGGGTTTTCAGATTTCACTTTTTGCAAAGTTTTGTGCAAAGACTGGAAATCAAACTTTCCATCTTTCAACGCCACGGTTTCGACTTTTTGAGAGCCACCTTTGGCAACAATCACTTGCATTCCGCCCTGCAAAGAAGCTTTGACTTGGATCGAAGCTGTCGGTTTTTCCTCTTGCTTCTGAATGGCTTCTTTCACCGCTTGCGGCAGATCCGTTTCTACAATCGAAATTTGCACAAAGGCCGAGGAAAGCAAAAGAACGGGGACGAGTTTGACCATCACGGCGAGGAGTGGCGCCAGATCCAGTTCAAACTCTTGCGGATTCAATGTTTTGATTTTTCTCAGTTGTCTCATAAATCACCCTTCGATTCTTTTCGTTCCTCAGGTTCCCAACCAAAATTAAGAAGCGCGGTTTGAAGCCGGTGGGGCTTTGCTCTGCTTTTCAAAAGAATCTTTGCCAACAGAGTCTGGATAAACAGCATTTTTTGACAAGCTTGGAACTTGCGAGCCGGTGAGCAACTCTGTCAGTTTTCCGCACTTTTCTTGAAGCTGCTCAACCAAGATGTTCTGGCGAGAAACCAAGAAAGAGTAGACCACCATCAAAGGAATGGCGACAGCCAGACCCAAAGCCGTGGTGTACATGGAAACGGAAATACCGTTGGCCAATAAAGTTTGCTTCATGGAAGGATCCGCTGTCGCGACCGCTTGGAAGGACAGAATCAGACCGTGGATGGTTCCCAAAAGACCCATCAAAGTGGCCACGTTGGCGAGCATCGAGAGATAGTGAATGCGGCGAGTGTAAAGAGGCACTGTTTCGGCCATGGCAATATCATGCGCTTGGAAAATCGCATCGTCTTCGCGGTCAGCTTTTTCGAGAATGTTTTTGAAAGCTTGAGCCAGGGGTTTGCCTTCCATTTGCGTGCAAAGCACCAAAGCTTCATCTGTCTTGCGAGCCAAAACGAGAGTTTGAACTTTGTTCATGAACTCTTCGACATTCATTCCATAGCGGAAATACAAAACAGACACTCGCTCGGCCACAACGGCCAAAGAAGCGACGCCTTGGAACATGATGAGCCATCCAACGACTCCTGATGCATTTAAAAATTCGATAAAAGCTGACATGATGTAACTCCTTCTTTTCTCTTATTTAATTTCTTTAAATTTTTGAACCCAGTTGAGAATTTGCAAGTCCCCAAAATCCGACTTGCTTAGGAACTTCACGGCATAGTGAATTCCAGTGTCATGTTGAATGCGGTTTTTCACCAAACGCTTGGTCAGGATTTCAGCTGTGCAATTGAAAGCTTTGTCCAAGCCGTTGCGAGAACGGAAATGAATGTGAACAATGTTTCCAGGAAGCAGGACCGGATTCTTCATCAGAATCAGTGCTCCACCTTCTGACAAATTCTCGGCCATTCCTTGCCACAAAGTGTGTTGGTCGTTCACATAGACCGGCAATTGGCAGTGAACTCGCTCGTGTTGTCGGCGGTTGAAAACGTCTTGCTCGGTGTTTTTTTCCACCAAACGGGCCATGCGATCAGCGGAAAACTCTTCCAAGTCATTCACTTGGGTCCAAGCTTCCAGATGCGGAGACCAAATGTAATCAAATCCGAAGAGCAGTTTGTTTTGCATCATGCGGATCATCTCTTCATAAGAGTAAGGCCCGTACTGAGTCTCGCCCTTGAGGATATGCCATTCATTGCTCGTTTGGATTTCAATATTGAAAGACATAGTGTCTCCTTCTCCTAGTTGTCGGCCCGAACCGGGGTGAAGAGGATTTGAACATTGGAACCTTGTGCTGGAATCGAATTGCCATGGAAAGTGACGCTCCAATTGGAAGCATCATAAGTCCATCCATTGTTGGCATCGTTCGCGATCTCCACGCCATCGACCAAGACTTTGATGGTGTCGACGACGGGTTCGCGACCCAAACTGAATGTGCTGGAAAGCTGAATGATGGACTCTTGGATTCTTTGCAAAGAATCACCGAAATTGTCACACAATGAAGTTTTCACTCCACCAGTCAAATCAGCCAGTTCGATGTAACGACGACCAATGCGGCGTCCTTGGTAAGTGGTGTTCAGGGAAGCTTTGCAAGCCTGGTCCAAAACGCTGATGATGTGGACTTTGTGGTTGCCAGCACCGACCAGACCGTCGAGATAGTCTTTATAAGACTGAACCGAATTCAAGCGTGTGTCCTGATAGAGATTGTAAATGTTGGCAGGATCATTGGAAGAGGGGAGAACCAAGGGATCGGCGTTAACTTCGTCGTCATACTGGCCTGCCACATAGCTAGAGGTGTTGGCAGAGAAATCATCTTCGTCGCTGACGATGATCACGGCCAAAATGGCATCTTCACGGCGGAAGTCACTGTTTCCAGTGAAGTCCAAAAATTCTTTCATGCTCGCAAAAGCACGCTCGTCACCAGTCCCTGTGGTCTTCTGAGTGGCATTGGTCAAGAAAACGCTGGAGAGATTCGGAGTGAGTTTGTCCATGATGAAGAAGCCCGAGTTGGTTTTGTAGGTCAGTGGATTGGTGGTGTAATTCAATTCACCTGGGCGGGCCCGGCGGAGCATGTCTTTGTTGGTGGTGTTGCTTTGATAGAAAGCTCTCCATGCGTCCGTGCTGGTCACGGCCATATGGAAGTCGTAATTTTTTTGCTGAAACTTTTCGATGAAGGTCTGAAAGCTGGCTGTCAGATTGTTTTGAGAAGATTCCATGGAGCCGGAATTGTCGATGACCCACAAGATGTCCATTTTGCGTGGAACATAAGCGCCGGACTGTTGGAAAGAAGAACCAGCATCGAGCAACGAGAAAGTGCGATCGGTTTTCTCACAAGCCGTTAACGCCAGCACTGCAGATCCCATCAATGTGATCAAGAGCTTGTTTGTTTTCATGACTCGAACCCTCCGAATCAACTGCGCACATGAGATGCGAGTTCCCTTTCAGTGTAATGCCGACGAATGGCCCTTCGGAAATTTGGGCTAAATAGTTAATAGGACTCGAGAAAGAGTGTGGAAAAGATAAGGGTCCGAGAGCTAAGTGCGCAGAAGTTCTGAGAAATCAATTTGAGCAGCAGACTTGAAATAAATTTGCAGCGAAAAAATCTTCAACACTCTCTCAGAGATTTGGGAAAATGTTTTTCAAGCTGAGAAGAGTGTTTGTTTTTTTGTCGAGAGAGTCGACAATTCTGGCTCTGGACCAGTCCTGTCTCAGGGTGAGAATGTTTTGGTAAATGTCGAAAATCTGACACTTTTATTTGACGATAAATTGCAGAGACTTTTGCAAGGGTCTCGTCAAACACAAATTGGCAGCCCCTTCATAAGCCGGCCAACGGTGTTTTCGAAGAAAATTCGCCGAAGGCAAAATCACCACAGCCTGGCCAGCAGCATTGAGGGATTCGCCTTGGAAGGCCTGGTCGAAATCTTCTTTCAAGCCAAGATGGTTTTTAAAGCGAATGTAATTTTCAAATCCCATTCTGAATTTTTGCAGATTTTCGAGTGTGAGCTTTTGCTTGATTTGTGTCAGCTGAGCTTCGGAAGCATCTGGCAATTGCATTCGCAACTGCAGGTCTTGAGATTTGATTTGCGTTTCAAGAGCTGAGCGAGCTTTGACTTCGTCAAATTCTCGAGGATTGTCCGGAGAAGCGTACATGCCAACGAAGCCATCGCGAATTTGAGGTTCCCTGCCGCTTAAGAAAAGCAGTTCAAAGCAGGGGCCTAAACACATGCCGGCCACTTGGGTTCGCAATTTTCTCTTTTGAATTTCCTGGCCAATGCAGACGGCTTCGTCGACATCTCCTTCGACTGAATTGAGAACCACTGTTTCGATTTTCTCATTGGCCAAGGTTTGAAATCGCAGGCAATCGCCCTCGAGAATGAGGCCATTGAGGAAAATTTTTGAGTCCGAAGATTTCCAGCGTTTAAAACGAGTGGTGGTGTCCTGGCTGCTGGCTTTTTCCCAATATTCAGCCGCCACAGTTTGCTCCTCTTGCGGAATTCGGCAAAGGGGTCCGGGTGTGGAAGGAAGAACGGGGGACAACGGAGACGGCGAAACACAAGCTGCTCCCAGCCAAGCCAAAAGGATCAAACTAAAATTTCTCATGAATTCAATTGTGCCGAAGAGAGAAGCCTGTTGGCCACTCTCAATCGATTTTTCGCAATCAAATCAAAGATTCACTGATGTTTCGCAAATTCATTTTCAAAGAGCGATAGCGAAGCCACTGCTCGGCCGCCAACAGATCTTTTCCTTCACCGGTTTTTTCAGCGAATTCCCAAAGCAAGGAGCCAATATAAATACGTGTCAAGGTCATGGCAAAACCACGAGCATTGCCGTTGACAGCTTCTGCTCCCAGCTTCATGGCGGCTTCAAATTCTTGAGACAGCTCGGTGGCGGCTTTCAAAAGAGTGTTTTTGGCCTCACTGTTTTTCAGGGATTGCAATCGAGTGAGCAAATCTTTTTGAATGGCTTCAAATCCTTTTTCTTTTTCAAAGGCGCGGAGCATATCCAAAGACAGAATGTTGGTCGTGCCTTCCCAAATCGCCAAAGTCTGCGCGTCTCTGAGCAGACGGGGAAGGCCTGTGTCTTCACAGTATCCAGCGCCGCCAAAACATTCGAGAACTTCACTGCACACAGCGACCACAGATTTTCCACAGTAGAGCTTGGCGAGAGGAGTGAGAACTCGCAGTAAGGCCGAATCGGCTTCCGTGGCTTTGCCTGTCTCTTCTTTTCCCAAAAGCTCGACTGCTTTCATGACAAAATGAAAACAGCCCATCCACTCGAGCTGCAGATCGGACAGTGTCTGAACGTGCAAGGGATGTTCACTGAGCTTCCGTCCAAAAGCTGTGCGCAAATGAGCATAGCCGATGGCGAGCTCCAAGGCGCGTCGCATTTGCGCGATCGAGCAAATTGAATTGTAAATTCGGGTCAAATTAAAGAGCGAAGAAATCTTTCGCACTCCATGTCCTTCGCCGCCCACCAAGGACGCAGGAGTTCCCTTCAGGGACAGTTCAGCGGTTGGCAGGGCCTTGGTTCCCAATTTGTCTTTCAAGCGGTGAATTTCAATGTTCTGCAATCGGCCGCTGGTATTTCGAAGTTCCAAATAAAACAAACTCAGTCCACGGCTTCCGGCCTCGGCGCCCTCGGGTCTTGCCAAGGTCATGGCCATTTGTGCTGTGGTGGCGGAAGTGAACCATTTCGTTCCGTGCAAGCGGTAATGTTGGCCGTCACGAACGGCCACGGTCGCGGTTCCACTGACATCGGAGCCTCCGCTTTTTTCGGTCATCCATTGTCCAGATGTCCAAAACTGAGCGGGATCTCGGGAAGTCAAATGCCGGAAGGCGCGGTTTTTCATTTCCTCGCTGCCATAGAGCTCAATCGCCCGGGTGGCTCCATCGGTCATGGCCAAAGGGCAGCTGAAAAAAGCGCTCGAGGGATGATACAAATACAAAAGAGACATTTGGTACAGACGAGAAAATTCCGAATATTTTCTCTCGTATCCGGCGGCAATCAATCCGCGAGTGGCCGCCAACTCTTCTAATTTTTTCCAACCCGAAGAAGTGCGAATCTCATCAAGGCGCTGGCCCCAGGGATCAAAGGGAATGTGTTCCGGAGTCAAGCGCTCGGCTTCTTCAGCCCAAGCGAGCATGGGACCCACAGCCAACTCGCCCATTTCCTGCAAATGAGGAGTGATTTCACTGACGATCTGCGCTGGCAATTTGTGTTTCAAATACCTCGCCAACAGAGGATCTTGAGTGAATTGATTTTTTAAAACAGGAGATTGTTGAATGAAATCTTGAGAGCTTTCATTTTTAGTCATCTGCCAACTCCGCCCATGTGATGCCATCGCCACCTTGTTCGGCGCTTCCGGCTTTCCACTTTTTCACATAGACAGATCGGGAAAGATAAGTGCGAACTGCTTTTTTCAAAGTCTCGGTGCCATGACCGTGAATAATCTTAATACGATCTTCCTTTTGAGAAGTCGATTTGTCGAGTTCAATTTCCAAATTGGAAATAGCCTCTTCCACAGTTTGGCCTCGCAGGTCAATCGTCTTGTCTGCATCCACCAAGGCCACTGTCACCGGCGAGCCGCCACCCACTGAACGACGCACCAATCCGGCAGTGGGATTTTGAGCTCTTTGTGGCGGCTTGAGTTCTTGCCAAGGCAGGCTCAGGCGAATCGAATTGGAGAGAATGGTCACTTCGCCTTTGGAATTGGGAGCGCTTTGCACCAAGCCATCTTGATTGAGAGTCGGAACAAAGACTTTGGTGCCCGGAGGATATTTGGCGGCAAAGTCTTCGGGTGACTCGGCGCCACTGGCGGAACCTGATCCAGGTTTGCTTTTCACGATCTCAGGAAGATTTTGTTTGATTTCACTGAGAGCCATGTGGCGCTTGAAAGTCTGCTCGACTTTGCTGTGTTGAATGAGCTCTTCAATTTTCTTTTCAGCCTGGCGAACTGTTTTGGCGAGCAAGTCCTCTTTTTCTTTTTGGATTTTCTGCGACAGAGCTTCGTATTTTTCTTTTTCAAAGCGAGCTCTTTGCTGCTCTTTTTTCAAAGTCTC
>JACCDW010228658.1_pt1 | contig 29688 bp, 28 predicted proteins | sample 7449781 | NCBI WGS metagenome assembly JACCDW01 (sample SAMN15323449, study PRJNA562643) | freshwater metagenome | isolation source: river surface water | place: USA:Blue River Watershed | collected 2017-08-18
ATGCGAATTAAATGAAGGATTTGCAAGTTGTTCAATAGATTCGGCATCTAGAATGGAAGAAGGAACTTTTTATAGTTTTACAAAAAATCCACAATTATTTTTACAAAACGATTCTGGATTTGATAGATTGAAAGGAAGTGTAGTTAGTGGTTCGATACAAATTTATTCAGAAAACAATCAATCAAAGGATATGGTAAGTTGGATGGTGGTTGCCGAAAGAAATGATAAAGATATAACGGAATCACCACTATATGATAAATATGGTAATTATAGACCAGAAAGGTTTAATGAAAGATATATTGCGGAAAAAAAGAAAAATAGTAAAAATTTAGTAAGCGGTTCTATATGATAGTATTTATCACAACAGGTTACGGAAAAAATGTTATTGGTGGTTCGGATATTTGGTGTAATAACTTTGTAGAAAATATCCTACCATTGGTAAAAGAAGATTACAAAATGGTTGTAGTTGGTAGACCTTTAATTCCAGAAGAAGGTGCGATTTATACTTATCAAAATGATGATGAAATTCGTAAAGTTTTTGAAGAATGTGATAGGATAGTAATACTACACCATCCATATAAACCATACGATTTACTGAAAGAATATTTACATAAAATCCATACAACATTTGTTCATGCTTTTATTCCTGATATGGTTGGGTTGGTGGATGAGTATGAAAATTTAATGACTCGTTTGGATTGGCATTGGCAAAAAGACCTTTTAGATAATTCAAAAAATATAGTTTGGATTGGTTATGAAAATGATACAATTCACACATACTATCCAAATACAATTAATATTACAAACTATTATGAGTGGAAACAACATAAACCGTTTACAGGAGTATTAAGCAATGTAATAGGTTTTGCTGCAAGATGTGAGACTCGAAAGAATGCACATTATTTGGATAGAATCCCCGCTTTTATATTTTCTAATAAATATGATTATAAAAGAATGTTAGAGGGTTCGGGTATAAATGATAGTATTCATAGATTTATTGAATTTGATTATCGTTTTCATCAAAAATTCTTTGAAAAAAATTTTCAAATATTCCATGGATGTTATACAAAAGAACCATTTGGATATGCGATATTTGATGCGATTGATAATGGTAAACTACCTATATTACATACTGATTGGATGAAAGATATAAAATATCGTTATAGAGCAATTAACAAAGAACAATTTCATTATCAGTATTTAAGAATATTGGAAGATGATTTTGAAAAAAATAAAAAACAATTTGATAGATTAAAAAAAGGATTAGATAAATACACAAATAAACAAAATTGGATAAAACAAATATTGGAGGTTATATGAAAAAATTTATAGGACATGAAGGATTGTTTTATTCAATCTTTTCAGAAAATAATATTAAAATAAAAAACAAAAAAAACAATTTACCTTATTATGATATAAGAGAAACAAAACCATATATCACAGAAATTGAAATTGAAATAGATGGAAAAGTTGAAGAAATAGAGTTATACACATGTCCAATGCCAACAACGGCATTGAATGCAAATCCAACTAAAAAACTTGTAGATTTGGAATTGGATTTATATATTAACCCCCCGGCAAATAGTATCGTAATTTTTGATAGATGGATATTTGAAAGATATATTGGATTTATATTTGGACAATATGGTATTTCTAAATTAAACCAATTGATAGAAAGATATAAAAAAAACAATGTAAAAGTTGTTTTTAATTTTGCATTTTTTGAACCAACGGAATATGAAAGTATAAATTATTTTTTAATAAATTATGATTATGGTTTTGATTGTATAAAAATTTCAGATTATGAATTATTTGATAAAGTTGATAAATTTATATTTTCTAAAATTTTTAATATATTTCATATAGTTGCGGATTTAATGAGTTTTGAAATAGAAGATAAATTTAGAAAAAATTTAGTGCCATCAATACATAATTTATTTATAGCAGATTCTATAAAAAGTCCTGAAAAACTATACTCACACTTAACTCTTAAACCCAGACCTCATAGGATTAATTTTATAAATAAATTGTATGATTTAGATATAGTTGATTATGGATATTGTACGATAAATAAAACGATGTATGAAGAATATAAAGATAGAAGAGAAAGAGGGTTTGTATATTCAACTGATAATTCATTAATGCAAAGTAAGTGGTTGCATGATTATTTTAAAGATATGGATTATAGGGGTTATGATTATTATTCAAAAAAAATGCCAGATGTTTTGGGTAAAAATTTTTGGTCTCATTTAAGGCATTATTTTGAACACAAAGAATACAAAAAAAGTTATATAGATGTTGTGGGAGAAACACATATTTTATTTGATACCATGTTTCCATATTTTTCGGAAAAATCGTATTATCCAATTTTAACTGAAAAATTTTTTATAATATATGGTGCAAACAGTTTTTATAAGATGTTAGAAGAATTGGATTGTTACAATTCTTTAGATTTATTTGGTTTAGATAAGAGTTATTATGAAATAGAAAATCCATATGAGCAAGGTGATATAATAGCAAATAAATTAAAAGAACTTATAGATAAAATAAATTCAGGAGAATTTGATATTCAAAAATTTTATGAAGAAAATAAATACAAATTAATTGATACAAAAAGAAAAATACTTTCAAAATATACTAATAGTATTGATGAAGTAAAAAAATTTATTTTTATATGAAAAAAATTTTAGTAGTTGGTTGTTCTTTTTCTCATTACACCGAAGGGCAATATAGTAAGATTGAAAATAGTTGGGTTGATTGTTTAAAAAATATATTTCCAAAGCAATTATATTTTATGAATTTAAGCCAACCAGGTGCAAGTAATGAACTAATAAAAAGAATAGTTACTAAAAAAGTTTTAGAAGAAAACTGGGACCATGTCATAATACAATGGAGTACAATTGATAGGTGGGATTATCCAATACAACATGAAGAACATAATGAATTTGTTAGATACTGGCCTATGGGTTCTAATTTGGAAGGTAAAAACGAATATTTTTATAAACATTATTATTCAGTATATGGTGCAGTTATTGATACTTTGGAAAATATATTATTTACACAACAATTATTAGATTCCGAAAATATACCATATAGCATGATTACAATTGGCAATTTATTTACATTATCATCAACAATAAAAGAAATACAAAACTTAATGGATTCTGGTGGTGATTATTATAGTTTAAAAGTAAATGTTTTGGAAAATATGGAAAGAATGCAAACCACATATGCAGATACGGATTCAATACCATTTTTGTTTAAAAAAATAAATTATGACAAATTTGTATTCACCGATATGGATAGAAATCCGTTTGGTGGGGGAATGTTAGAGTGGATATACAAAGAAAAAAATGAATATCCAAAAAATAACTGGCATTTTGATGGAGAACAATCGGAATTATTTGCAAATGAATTTATTATACCAAAAATTTTAAAACCAAATGGAATTATTTAATAAAGAATATACTAAACAATATCTTTGCAATAATCATAAGTTTGATGAAAATGGTAATATGATTTTAGAACCTGTAAAATATCGTTGGACTCACGGTGCAACTGATTTACATTTGGGTGATGGATTAATAATATATTCTCTCATTCAATTTGTTAGAGCAAAAATATGCGTATGCATAGGAACAGGAGGAGGATTTATACCACGTCTTATGACGCAAGCTAGAAAGGACCTTTGGGAACAAAAAATATTCGAAGGAAATAATTCTACCGAATGGGGTGATATTGGTACGACAATTATAGTGGATGCATCTAATGGCATCGGTGGGTTTACGGATTGGACAGATGAAAATTCTTTTTTGAGACAACATTTTGCACCGCAAATTATTTTAGAAACATCCGAAAGAGCGTTCTATGATTATTTTGTAAGACAAGATATTAAAATAGATTACCTTCATATAGATGGTGACCATTCTTATGAAGGAGTTAAAAAAGATTTTGAATTGTATTCCGAAATAATATCAGAAAATGGCATTATTACAATTCACGATACCGACAAAAATTATCATAATACATTTTTGGTTCCTGATAATCAGAAAACGGATTTTGATTCGTTTGATGGGCCTGCAAAATTTATTAAAGAATTAGAAAACAATACTATCTGGAATTTGGTAAATTTAAAAAATTTTAGTATGTTTGATAAAAAACCAACAAGTACAGGATTAGCAATACTAACCAGAAAATGAAAAAAATAAGATTAGTAACAGTTACAGGTTCAAGAACAAATACACTTTGGCATATGCTAAATCACTATACAAATTTAGTAGATGAAATATATGTAGTTGTATATGAGTGGAATAATTTTTCTACATATAATTCAGTAGAACAAATTGTTTCTAAATTTACAAATGCAAAAATAGTAAGAAGAGAAATAAAAGAAAAATATAATTGGGAATATGTAACACAGTTATATAATGAAACAAAACTGATGCATCCCAATGATTGGTGGGTAGTGGCGGATGATGATGAATTTCATTTGTATTCAAAAGATTTGAAAGAGATTATTGATGAATGCGATGAAAATGGTTGGGAATTGGTTAGGGGTGGATTTATTGATAGAATTGGACCTGATGGAACTTTTCCTGAAATAAAAGAAAATATAGATATTTTTAAACAATTTCCATTAGCCGGATTTTTTAGATACCCATTATCAAAAGCATGTCCAAATAAAGTGTGTATAATGAAAGGATATATTGAAATAACTTCAGGCCAACATTACGCAAAAATTGATGGATACACAACTTGGAAATGGCAAGGTTGGAATCATCCACTAATAGCACCTATTGATAAATACAATGTTCAGGTACATCATTTTAAATGGGACAGTAGTTGTGGTGAAAGAATAAGAGATGTTGCAAATCAGAATAAAGATTACGCATTTTCGGAAGAATATAGAATAATGTATAGAGAATTGGCTAAATCTAGATTTAAAATTGATATAACCGAATCAGAATTTATGATTGAGATATGTAATGGGTGGTACACTCAATGGAATAAACTATTTAAAAAAATAATATCAATTTAATTTGGTTATTTGTAATAAAATTTGTATATTTAAAAAAATAAAAGTTACTATGGCAAAATCAACAAAAGTTGTAGAAGAAACACAAACAAACTCCGTATCACAAGAAGAATTATTTCTTTTAGAGCAAAAAAAAGTTAAAGCATTAGAAAAAATTGCTAATTCATTAGACGCTTTAACTATATGGTTTGAAGAAATAGATAAAGAAGAATGGAGTGATAGAATGCAATACTATTTAGCTGAATTTCATAATCGTATTGTAAAAGGAAGTAAGGATAATGAATAAGCATAAATTAGCAGTAATTGTTCCGTATAGGAATAGACCAGAACAACTACGCAAATTTATTACAACAATATCTTTAAGATTAAAATATCAAGAAATACCTTACGAAATATTTGTAATAAATCAAGATAACGCAAAGTTGTTTAATAGAGGTATGCTTTTAAATATTGGTTATCGTTATGCTGTAAAAGCTAAGTGTGATTATATAGTTTTTCACGATGTTGATATGATGCCAATGGATGTTGATTATTCGTATTCGGATATACCAATTCATTTATCTACAAATTTTGTAGACAGAAGAACTGGTGAAAAAACAAAAGATATTTTTGATGAATATTTTGGTGGAGTGACAATGTTTCCAACAAAAGATTTCGAAAAAATTAACGGATATTCAAACAAATATTGGGGGTGGGGATATGAGGATAATGATTTGTTGTGGAGATGTATAAAAAAAGAAATACCATTAGATGTCTGTAAATACAAAAACTATAATCCAAAGGGAACGAATTTAAAACTAAATGGAAACGATGCATATATAGTTGGTAAAAATTTTAATAACTTATTTGATTTTAATAAACCATTATCAATTTTTATATCATTTTATCCTGATGAGATAACTTTAAATCACACTAAAGAAGTTGATAATTTTCCTATTTTTAGTTTACCTGGATATAACACAGAAATATTATATAATTCATTTTTAAGATATAGTTTTATAACTTTTGATAATAATAAAAATGTTTTATATTCTAGTTCTAATATAAAACCAAATTATAAAACAAATATTTGCGTAACTTTTGATCCAGAAAATAAATCTATAAAAACATATCAAGATGGAGTTTTATTTGGCCAAATAAATTATGATGAAAGTTTATTTGATTATTCAATAGAACAATTGTTTTATATTGGATGTGGATTTAAAACCGAATATAAAACTATTGAAAATTATTTTAAAGGATACTTTGATAAATTTGCAGTTTGGAATAAAACCTTATCCGATAAAGAAGTATATTCGATTGGTACATGTGACAAGAATGAAATAAAACTAACAGATGATATTGGTGAATATTTATCATCAAAATTTATAAAATTATATTATGATGCAAACTTTATAAGAGATTACAAATTAGTAGATTTATCTGGAAATCAAAATGATGGTGAAATAGTAAATTGTGAAGTATTACAAAAAGAATTTTCAGAATACGTTGAAACCAAAATACCTTATAGAAGAGAGAGCACGTTTTATTTATTACCACATGAAGAAAATGGTTATCTAAATAATAAATGGAAAAGTGAGTTTACAAGATATAATCAATTGAGATATCACAATGAAGTTAAAAAAAATGATAAATTAATGATAAAGGATGGCCTTGTTGATTTAAATTTTTTAGAGTATGGTAAACAAAATGAAAAGGGATATACACTAATAAATGTTGGTTTGTAATGAAATTAGGAGTATGTGTACCATATAGAAACCGAGAGGAACATTTAAAAGAATTTGTTCCAAGAATTTCTAAATTTTTAGAGGATAAAGGAATAGAACATACCATATATTTTGGACACCAATGTGATGATAAACTTTTTAATAGAGGTTTAATGAAAAATATTGCAGCCAAACACGCATTTGATGATGGTTGTGATTATATAGTTTGGCATGATATTGATATGGTGCCGGAAGATGATAGTTGTGATTATTCATTTCCAGAAGGTAATCCACAACACATCGCAGTTCGTATTTCACAATCAGATTATCAGTTAAAGTATGAAGAATACTTTGGTGGAGCTGTGTTATTCTCAAAAGAACAAGTTGAAAAAACAAATGGTTATTCAAATGATTATTGGGATTGGGGGATGGAAGATGATGACCTATTTTGGAGATGTGTAATGGAAGGTTATGCAGAAAAAACAAAATTAGATTATAGTAAAGAAATGTATGTTGCAAACTTTAATGGCATAAATTCAAAAATACAATTTAGACCTAGTAGAGAGCAAAGAGATTGTCTTTCAAACTCACATACAATTTCTGTTTTGGTAAAAGCAGACCAACAAATAGATAAAGTTCCAATTTGGTTAATAGGTGATACTGAAAGACAATTTATAGAATATCCCATATTTAGAAAACCTGGTTATGATTGGGGATTGTCATTTAATAATAGTAGAGCATATACAATGCAAATGTGGGATAGAACAAAGGGGCATTTATATCAATGGATTAAGAGGTACGAAAATCAATGGAGTTGGATTACTATGGCAGTAGATGTAGAAAATAAAAAAATACACTTCTATTTGAATGGTAGAGAAAGTGATGCAAGATTAGGAACAGGAACACAATCACCCCTATGTTTTACAGAAGATTTAAAAAGATATGGAATGGAACACTTTAATGTTGGATATTCTAAATCACCATATGAAGTATTTTTTAAAGGTGGAATTGCAAGTATACAGATGTGGAACAGGTGTTTAAATGCAGAGGAGATAAAAAATTTACATAAAAAAACACCAGAAGATAATTTAATATTGGATATATTTACTATGAATTCGGAATTCGGTGAAATGGAAAATATTGAATTAACAAAAGAAAAAATAGAAATACCACATACAATTTTACCATATAGAAGAAATGGTAAATTTTATTGTTTACCCCACCAAACGGAAGGTTTGATAAATGTTGGAGGAATTGAAAAATGGGCAAAAGGTGAAACTACTGCTGCAAACGAAAGAAGATATGTATTAAAAATGCAACAAGGAAAGATTAATTATAAACAAGATGGTATCAATAGTATGCAGTATAAGTTTTTATCAGTAGATACTATTTATGATAGACATAAAATGATAAACGTAAAAACGATAGGTTATGGCAGCAGATAAAAAATTTGAAAACCCAATATATCTTGGTGTAAAACAACAATTAGATGCTGTTGGTAAAGGTATGTGTTTAGCAAAATGGACACAAGTTACGTTCCAATTACAGAGTGGACATAATCACTCATGTCACCACCCAAAAACTCATAAAATTTCAAAAACAGAGATAGCAAGAAACCCATCTGCACTTCATAATACGCGTTATAAAAAAATGCGTAGAAAAGAAATGTTGAGTGGAGCTAGACCGGTAGAATGTGATTATTGTTGGAATGTAGAAGATAATTCTGACCGTTTTTCCGATAGAGTGTTTAAATCAGGAGAAAGTTGGTCATATCCATTTATGAAAGAAATTATTGATGCGGATTGGAGAGAAGATTATAATCCAAAGTATGTAGAAGTTGCATTCTCTAATGCATGTAATTTCAAATGTTCATATTGTGGACCATCATATAGTTCTAAATGGGTAGAGGAAATTGAACAATATGGTGCATATCCAACTACTGATAATTTTAATTCCGTTGATTGGATGAAAATAGAAGATAAATTTCCTATTCCTGCACGTGAATACAATCCATATGTAGAAGCATTTTGGAAATGGTGGCCTGATTTATATAGAGACCTGCACACTTTTAGAATTACAGGCGGAGAACCTTTGATGAGTAAAGATACTTGGGCGGTTTTGGATTATATAATAGAGCATCCAAATCCAAATAGAGAATTAAAATTAGCAATCAATTCTAATTTAGGAGTACCTGATAATCTTGTTGATAGGTTTATTGAAAAAATAAAAAGAATTGAAGATGAACGTAGAGTAAAAGAAATTGTAATTTTTACTTCGGTAGATACTTGGGGAGCACAGGCGGAATATATCCGAACAGGATTAGAATTTGATAGATTCTGGAATAATGTAAATAAAATCCTTACAGAGTGTCCAAGAGTTATTGTGACATTTATGGTTACCTATAATGCATTAAGTGTTTTTAATTATGAGAAATTAATACACAATGTATATGGTTTAAAAGACACATATGCATCTCCTGATAGATATTGGAGTTCTGCAGTATTTTTGGATTCATCTTATTTAAGATACCCACTACATCAAACCGTACAAGTACTACCATATGATTTTTCAAAAAATATTTTAAATCAAACAAAATTAATTACATATTATGCCGCACCATCGTTTGACCCAAAACACATTGGATATAGTGATGTAGAAGTACAAAAGGTCAAAAGAATTTTTGATTGGATGATAGCTCCACAAGATACCAATCAACAAATAGTAAATAGGCATAATTTTTATAAGTATTTTACAGAACACGATAGAAGAAGGGGAACAAATTTTGTTAAAACATTCCCGGAGTTAGAAGAATTTTATAATTTTTGTTCAACTATACAATTATGAGTTTAAGAATAAATAAAGACAATATATTTTTTATTTTAACAGAAGATAGATACTCTGTAGCGAAAAAAATTGACACTCATATGTCAAAAGATTTTTCTTTCTATGTTAAAGCAAAAGTTAATATTGAAAATTTGGAAACAGGCAAAGAACACTTTCTATTTTCTAGAAACGGAATACATTCGGGTGTTAGTATTTTCAAAAGTGAAGATGATAAAATACACGTTGTATACCAATGGTGGATTAAAAATAAAAAAAGTGATGTATATGAGGTTAAAAGAATCGGTCAATGGATTCCAGATGACATATCACAACAATTTAACGAATATGTTATGATTTGTGATAATGATGATGAACAGGTTATAAATTGTTATTTTAACAATAATTTAATTGGTAAAATTGATTTTAAAAATGCAGAAAAAAAAGGATATGAAGAATCTTTTTATTGGTTTGGATGTGGTTCAATGTTGACTTCTGATCCAGAGCATAAAAACATTGGTGATTTTGATTACGAATTATCTTTTTTATTAAATAAAAAATTAGAATTGAGTGAGGTTAATGAAATTTCTAAAAACTACGAATCATATACATTTGAAATGTACAATGGATTGAGGAGATTAAAAGATGATTTTTATTTAAATAATAATTTAGATAACAGAAGAATTTTAAAAGAAAATTTTGCATTTTTTTGTGATTTCAATCAATACACAAGATATAAAATTTGGGATATGACTTTTAGCGGAAATTACCCACAAGTTTATATAGAAGATAATATTTATTATTAAAAAAGTTATGAAAGTTTTAGTTACAGGTGGTGCCGGTTATTTAGGGTCAGTTATTGTTGATAAATTACTAAAAAACGAATATGAAGTAATTGTATTAGATAAGTTATTATTTAATCAAACATCATTATTACAATACACATCAAATCCCAATTTTAAATTTATCTACGGAGATGTTCGTAATGAATCTCTTTTAGAAAAACTTTGTAATGAAGTTGATGTGATTATTCCATTGGCTGCAATAGTAGGATTTCCTGCATGTGCTGCCGACCCAAAATTAGCAAAAGAAATTAATTTTCAACAAATAGTAAACATAGTAAAATTTACAAAGGGTAAAAAGAAAATACTTTATCCAAACACAAATAGTGGATATGGTGTAACTAAAGATGAATTAATCTGTACAGAATTATCACCACTTAATCCAATATCGGTTTATGGTCAAACTAAATGCGAAGCTGAAAATTTCTTATTAGCATCAACTAATGCAATTGTTTTTAGATTAGCAACGGTTTTTGGAGTATCACCAAGAATGAGAACCGATTTGTTAGTAAACGATTTTACTTATAAAGCAATTACCGATAAATACATTGTTGTCTTTGAAAAATCATTTAAAAGAAATTTTATCCACGTTGAAGATGTAGCATCTGCATTTCTTTTTATGTTAGAAAATTATGATGAATATAGAGGTGAAGTTTTTAATGTGGGATTGAGTGATGCTAACCTTTCAAAGCAGGAACTATTAGAAAAGATTCAGGAGCATGTAACAGATTTTGCAGTAGTATATGATGATTACTATGAAGACCCGGACAAACGGAACTATATCGTTTCTAATGAGAAAATAGAAGCAACGGGTTGGATACCACAATGGGATTTAGATATGGGTATTAAACAATTAATTCAAGGATATCAAATGATTGTTCCCAAAATGGGAGCCGAGTTTAGAAATGGATTTCCATTGGGTTATGCAAATCAAACATAATATGGAAAATAAATGGAACGATTTTACGATTACACCTTCTAAAAAATTTGGATTAGAAGTTCCACAATTTCAACCATCTGTGTATAGAGAATATAGGGGTGAAATATGGACAACTTTTCATTCGGCTGAACATCCGGTAGTTGATTATATTAGTGGAAAATGTGAAGTGCATGGTCGTTTTTCTCGTTCGTATAAAGGTGTGTTGAGAGGTTTGCATTGGGATAATAAGACTTGGAAATTAGTTCAAGCAGCAGTAGGTGATATCTATTTAGTTGTTTTAGATATGAGAGAGAATTCACCAACTTACGGAGATTGGGAATCATTTATTATAACCGAAAGATTAAGAAATCAGGTATTAGTTCCGCCAGGATTTGCAAACGGACACTACGCATTAACTGATTGCATGTTTCATTATAACTTATTTTATAAAGATGGTTATGTAGATGCAGATGAGCAAGGCGTAGTTAAGTGGAATGACCCGGAGTTTCAAATGGAATGGCCAACAAATAATCCAATATTACAAAAAAGAGACAGATGATTAAAAATTTAGAAAAATATCCTGTAGTAAGGGATATACCACAAACAGCAGAAACTCTAATTGATTTTGAAAACCTAATTGTAAAACATTGGGAAGATGGTAAGATTAGAGGACCAATTCATCTATCAAATGGAAATGAAGAGCAATTGATAGAAGTTTTTAAAAGAATACAAACAACTGATTGGGTATTCAGTACATGGCGTTCTCATTATCATGGATTACTCAAAGGTATTTGTCCTGTTTGGATGGAAGAAGAAATCTTAAAAGGAAAATCAATTACACTTTGCAAAGTTGAAGATACTTTTTATTCATCCGCAATTGTGGGTGGCACATTATCAATCGCATTGGGAGTAGCTATGGGAATAAAACAAAAAGGTGGTGACCAAAAAGTTTGGTGTTTTGTTGGTGATATGAGTTTTGAAAGTGGAATATTTTATGAAGTTCACAAATATGCTAGAAACTTTGAACTACCAATATATTTTGTTGTAGAGGATAATGGTGTATCAACTTATACTCCAACCGATGCAACTTGGAACAAAAAAAGAGAAATACCAGAAGATGTAATTCATTATACCTACAAATCAAAATATCCACACTACGGAAGTGGTAAGTGGGTTGTATTTTAAAATATGTTATACAACGATACATTACATAACTTTGATAAATTCATAAAAGATTGGGATTTAGAAACCGAATATGTTTTATTTGGTGCAAGTAAAGAATGCGTTCAATTTATTCGTAGTATGGATATACTAATGGGTGAAGGTGTATTAAAAATTAAATGCATAGTTGACCATAATGTGAAAGATAGAGAAACTATACAAAACATAAATGATATCAGTTCCGCATATCATCAATCAAAAGAAATTAAAATAAATAGAACCAATATTCCATTAATTCATTTGGATGATTTTAATTTTGATTCACAGGTTATTATAACAACAGATGTTTTTAAACAAAAGTATAAAGATTATTTGGAAAAAAATAATGTAAAATATACTTGGTATAAAAATATTGCAGCCATATGGCCATATAAACATAAAAACAAAGTACACATATATCAAACCGATGTATTAGTTACAGAAAGGTGTACATTAAATTGTTCACATTGTAATATGTTCATGCCACATTTTGAAGCACCAATTCATAGAGATTTAAAAACAATAACAGATGATATTGATTCATTTTTTAACGTTGTTGATTATGTTAGTATTTTCCATTTAGTTGGTGGAGAACCATTTTTATATCCAAATATAGAAAATGTTGTTAGACATATTATTACGAATTATATACATAAGATAGATAAATTAATAATCACAACAAATGGAACTATTTTACCAAAAGATAGCATGTTGGAATTATTAAAAATAAATGATGTAATTTTAAGTGTGAGTGATTATACGGATAAATTGGAAAACATAAAAGGAAAAGTTTTAAAGGTATTGGATATTTTTAAAACAAAAAACATAAATCATTATGTCCGCAATGAAATTGAGTGGTATGATTTTGGTGATTTAAGAATAAAAGTAGGTAGAACGGATGATGAATTAATAAAACATTTTGATAGTTGTACTGCACCATTTAGAGGATTAAACGATGGTAAATTTTATTATTGTCATTTAAATACATCCGCAGTTAGAACAAATTTATTTCCATTAAATGATAATGATTATCTTAAAATTGATAATGTTTCAAAAGAGGATTTAATTAAATTTGATTTAGGTTATACAAATTTAGGTTATATAACATTTTGCGATAATTGTAACGGATGTAATACAGGAATAAAAATACCTGTAAGTTATGAAAAACAAGGAATTAGAGATTTATGACAGTGATAATTGATATAGATGATACACTATCTTTAGCTGCTGAAAGGTTTAAAATTGCAACAAAACCAAATGGAAAAACTGATTGGGATATTGCACATGATCCTGAATTAGTAAAAAAAGATAAACCAAATTTACCAATGGTTGATTTGGCAAAAAGATATAAAAAATCAGGATTTAAGGTTGTAATATTAACGGGTAGGCCGGATACGATAAGAACAGCAACAGAAGAGTGGTTGGATAAATACGGTATAGAATATGATGAATTATATATGAGAAATAAAAAGGAACATTACTTAAAAGCTGATGTTTTTAAAAGAGGAATCTATGAAACATATTTAGATGATGTGTTTTGTGCATATGATGATGATGAGAAAATAATTCAAATGTGGAATAATGTGGGAATCTCTGCATTTAAAGTTTATCCAATACAATGACAGAAGTAGATAAGCATATAAAAATATTGTTAGATAAAAAGGATTTAAGAAACCCAATATCTTTTGAAGAATTGGGTTATCTTTATTTAGGTCCAATGGTATTTAACTTTTTTGCATGGCTAAAAAATGAAGTTAAAGAATCGGATTTAGTTTTATTCAATTCTAGAGAAGGATATTTTTTTCAACAAATATATGAAATATTCAAAATAAAATATAAATTACCCAATTCTGTTTATTTTAAAACATCCAGAAAATTATCATCAATTGTATCATTTGTTACCAAAGAGGATATTTACAAAACATTTGAATTGCATAGATTTGAAGGTACTTTATCAAACTTGTTGAAAAACAGATTTGGAATTGAACCTAAAAATTTAGAAGATAGATTTATAAATACAAATGATAGTATTCCAAATATTGATGAATTTGTAGATGATATTTTGAAAAATTCAAAATCCGTTAGAGATGAATATCGTAATTATATTTCATCCATAATAGGTGATGCAAAAACTCCTATGATGATTGATAGTGGATTTCAGGGAATGACACAATACAATATAGAAAAAACTTATGGATTAAAATTTAAAGGTAGATATTTTTTATATAAAGGTAATCCGAATTTGGAAGATGTTAAAGGATTTTATCATTTTACAAAATCTAATTTACAAAAAAATTTAATTTTCTTTGAATCTATTTTTATAGACAATATTGGTAGTTATGTAGGTTTTAAAAATGGCGAATTTATAAATGAACCATTTGATGAAGAATTACAATTTTTTGTAGAAAAACAATTTATAATATTGGGTATCAAAAACTTTGTAAATGATATGTTAGAATTTAATTTAGAATTGAAACTATTAGATTGGCAATTTGCTGATAGTATTTTTGATTTGATGTGTAAAAAAGATTATATCAAAAACGAAAAACTATTTGATATTTTTTTGCATGATAATTATTATGTAAGAGATAATATAAAAAAAATTAATAGATTATAATTTATGTGGGGAAAAAATTTTAAAATAGTTTATACGGATTGGTTAATTAGTGATGGTGAAAGACGACCATTTGGAAATGGGATACATCCAGTAATTAGAGAATTTATTCAGCACGTTCACAAAAATAAACTTAACATAGATTATTATAAAATATTTCAATACGAACAAAAAGAAAAAGGTATACCTTTTGACCATTCGGAATTACTAAATTATTTTAATAGAAATTTTCCTAAAAATGTTGTATCATTAAATCAGATAGAGGATGATGAATTTACATACATCTATCCGTTAGAAATAAAAGATACATTATCTGCTTTAAATAAAGAAAATAAATTTGAACATAATGGGCAAAATTATAGTTGGTATTTAAAAGATATACTACCAACCGAATTAATAAAACATTTGAGAACAGGTAAGGTAAAAATTTTAGTAAGTGTAATACATGACCCACTATATGATTCTTATAACATTCATAAATTTGAAGAACAAATGAATAGTTTGGGAATAAATGGTTCGGATATTATATTTTTGGGGGGAAGTAATTTCCAAGAATATTATGGAATGCACAACCATAGTAAAGTAAAAATATACAATGGACATCTCTTTATAAGAGGATATGCGGATATGATGAAAACATTCCCAACAATTGGTAATTTGGGATATATGTGTGAACTGGTAGATGAATCTGATTTAGATTTTAATAAAATAAGACCTTACAAATTTTTGTGTAATAATAAAACTATGGAAAAATCACATAGGTCTATTATGGGATATTTTTCTATAAAATATGATTTATTAAAAGATGGTTTATTTTCATTTGTACAAAAAATAAATAAAAGTACACTATACACACACATTTCATCAATAATAAAAAATCCAAATAATGAATACATTGAAAAATTGGAATCTATATTACCATATGAATTAGATACTCAACATTTATCTACAAAAGAAAAAACATCATTCGGTGCCACAAATAATAAAAAAGAATGGTATTCTCAAACTTATGTAAATTTGGTGACTGAAACATTTTTTGGAAGAAATGTGTTTCTATCTGAAAAAATATTTAAACCACTTTCAAACCTACAACCATTTATTGTATTGGGTGATTATGGAACACTTGCTGAATTAAGAAGGTTAGGATTTAAAACATTTGAACCATTCATAGATGAAAGTTATGATTTAGAAATTGACCCAATTGCAAGAATGGAAAAGATTGAAAAAGAAATTGAAAAATTGGCAAATAAATCCATCGAAGAAATACATGAATGGTATTATTCAATAAAAGATATACTTATTTATAATCAAAATCACATGTATTCATTTACAGATTATGAGTGTTACGAAGAAATATTTGAACAAATAAAATTAGATTACGAAAAAGAAAAACAATGGAGTTTACAGGAAAAAAAGTTATTGTAACCGGCGCAAACGGATTAGTTGGATTACCAGCAGTAAAAAAATGTTTAGATGAAGGGGCAGCAAGAGTTTACGCTGTAGACCTTCGTATTAGTGATAACCTAAAATGGTTACAATCCCAATATGGAAGCGATAAATTAGTTTTAGTACAAACCGATTTAACATACCTTTCTCATTGTGAACAATTATTTACAAATGATAAGATTGATATCGTTTTACACATAGCGGGAGTTAAAGGTTCACCAGCGCGTTCATCAACGCAGCCGGCAGATTACCTATTCCCAATGTTGATGTTCAATACCAATATGATTAAAGCATCATTTGATGCAAAGGTTGATTGGTTTGTATATCTTTCATCGGTTGGTGTATATAAGCCGGCAGATGTTATGAATGAAGAAGATACTTGGAATCAGGAAGAGACATGGGCATCAACCCCATCTCGTTTAGATTGGCACCCAGGTTGGACAAAAAGAATGGGAGAACTTACTTTGGATTCATTGAGAGTTCAGTATGGTTGGACAAACTATACGGTAATTAGACCTTCAAACATTTATGGTATCAATGATAACTTTGCACAAGATGCAACCGTTATCAGTTCTAACATTTGGAAGTGTTTCAATGTGGAAGGTGATGATATGGTTTGTTGGGGTAATGGTTCATCAAAGAGAGATTTTGTATTTGGTGATGATGTTGCACAGGCATCAATTGATGTAGTTAAAAAAGAAGTTAGAGATATTATTAATTTTGGTTGTGGTGAAGCAGTAACAATTAAAGAAACAATTGAAACAATCAATGAATGTTACACCGAATTAACAGGTAAAACTAAAAATATCGTTTGGGATGAAACTAAAACAAATGGTGACCCAATTCGTTGTTTGGGTGCAAAGAGACAAGAAAAATATGGAATCTTACCACAGACAACTTTAAAAGAAGGTATTTTAAAATCAATGAGGGAATATAAAAATAGATTATAATGAAATTATATAGTGTCGGATGTTCTTTTACTGAAGGACAGGGATTACACAGACAGGCGTTTGAAGCTTATACTACAAAATTGGCAGAAAAAATTGATATAGAATTTTTTAATTTTGGTAACTGCGGAGCTTCAAACGATTATATTTTCAGAAAGGCTTTTGAATTAATAAATTCAAATACTATAAAAAAAGAAGATATCATAATTGTGCAATGGTCGCATTATATGAGAAAAGAAATACCCACAATTGTAGATAAAAAAAAATTTTATCATAGTATTCCAACATCGTACCACGCAAATACAGATAAAGAAATATTTAAAAAACACAAAGCAGTTCAAAATCAATATTTAGAAGAGGATTTAGCTGAGTTATCAAAAAAAATAGAATTAGAAAATAAGGAAATTTTAGATTTAATTATACTAAAATTTTTACATGAAGATTACCAAAAAAATTCTACTATAAATTACATTAATTCATTATACACTTATTTAGAACATTTTGGATATAAGCATATACACTTTTTTGGTTGGGATGAATGTGTAATAGAAAGCGTCTTTAATAAAAAAGAAAAATTTATAAAAGAAACATTTGGTGACCATGCAAAAATAATTGGAAGAGAACATCCAAATAGTAAATCGCATAAAAGTTGGGCGGAAGTGTTATATAAAAAAGCAAAAGAACTTAATTATTTAGATAATTTAGATTTTCAAATCAGTAATTACAGAAATAAACTACATAAGTTATCAAATGAAATTCAATCGGATATAGAAACCGCAAATGAAAACTTTATACAGGAGCAAAAAATTGAGTTAGAAAAAGAAATGCAAAAAATTAAAAATAATAGATTGCAAGAGTTCGAAATGGATATTGAAGAAAACAGAAAAAAATTAGATTCTTTAAAAGAACAAATTAAAGCTCAAATTGAAATGAATGAAAAACAATTGGAAGCACTTAAAAAACCAAAAATAAAACGCATAATTTAATGAAACACATAGTTGTATCTGGTTGTTCTTTTACGCATAATAATAGAACTAATATAAGAGGTGAGAGGCAATGGGAAGATGATAGTATATATGAATGGACTTGGGCCAGTTGGTTACAAGAAACTTTAAGAAATACACACATCGTACATAATTATGGTTCTATAACGAATGATAATAAAACAATCGCACGTTCTATTATTTATAAAGTTTCAAATTTGTTAAAAGAAGGAATAAATCCTGATGATATTATAGTGATAGCACAATGGACAACATTGACTAGAAATTCGTTTTTTATAACACCCGAAAAATACCAATCAGCAAACCCGGCTACAAAATATAAAAAAAATGGAGAAGCTTGGGCACATACTACTGATTATTTAATAGAAGGTAAGGATAAAGAATCACCATATCAACAAGGATATTTTCATTTAACTGGTGGATATAATCCTGTCAATAATCCAATTAATATTGATTCCCTAACGTTTGAATGGTTTGATAAAATAATGAATCATACAGAAAGATATTTTGAATGGTTTGAATACATTAATATGCTTTTAGATTTTCTCAATAGTAGAAATATAAACAAAATAAAATTTTTTTGTATGAATAATAATTTTAGTAAAAATTATTTACATCCAAAATCAAATCCACCACATTATCATACGGAAGAACACTCATCAGTATACAAATGTATAATAGAAAACAAAGATATTTGTAATACGTGGGACCAAAAAGAATTAGAATTTGAAAACTCATATGTAAAATCGTATGCAGATAAAATAGATTTTAAAAAATATTTTTGGTTTTTTGAAGAAAATTACTTACATTTGTTTGGTGGTTTAATTGAATGGTCAATAAGAAATTTTGATTATAGTTTAGAAGATGACACTTATATGAATAACAAATTACCAAAAGTGTTGTGGAGAGAAATGAATGGTATGAATTTAGATGAACAAAAAAAATATTTAGAAAGAAGTTGGTATGGACATACATCATCCATATTAACTAAAAAATTCGTAAATGATGTAGTTTTAAATTGGGATATTTTTAAATAAATTATATGAAAAAAACAGACAAAATTTTAGTTACAGGAGCAAGTGGTTTTATCGGCTCACACCTATTAAGATTATTATGGGAAAAAGGATATAGAAACTTAAGAGCAACATCTTTCAGTAGAGGATTGAGACATGATTTTGATGGTTGTGAAAAAGTAGAACATTACACAGGAGATTTGCAAGATGCAAAGTTTTGTGCTATGATGAGTGAAGGTATGGATGTTGTATTTCATTGTGCAGCAAACACTTCAAACGCATTAGATACAAAATACAATCCACTTTTACACGTTACACCAAACGTAGAAATGAATGTAAACTTAATGGAACAAAGTTGGAAAAACGGAGTTAAAAAGTTTTTGTTTATTTCATCGAACACAGTTTATCCTGATATGGGTAACGATTGGTGTACGGAAGATATTAATGTACATGCAACACCAATGGTGCCAGTATATAAAGCAGTTGGTGGTATGAAAAGATACACAGAAACGCTTTGTGATTTCTTCTCTAATCAAATTCACAATCCAATGCAATGTTTGATTGTAAGACCTTCAAACGCATTTGGACCTAATGATAAGTTTGATTACGAAAAGTGCCACGTTACACCGGCAAATATCCGTAAAGTAGCAGATGGTTTAAATCCAATTCCTATTTGGGGGGATGGTTCCGATGTAAGAGACCTATTGCATGTTGAAGATATGGCAGATGGTTTTATTTTTGTAGCAGAAAATTTTGATACATATAATATTTTTAATGTATGTTATGGTGAAGGTTTTAGTGTAAACGAAGTATTAGGTTGGATTAAAGAATTAGATAACAATACAAATCCGGTTGAATATGTAAACAATAAAGCACCAATGATTCCTGTAAGATTGCTTTCATCTAAAAAAATTAATGAAGCAGGTTGGAAACCAAAGAGAGATTTAAAACAAGCTCTTAAAGAAACAATTGAGTGGTATAAAGCAAATAAACATCAATATAATCCAAATTCAAAACCATAATGGGAAACATTGTATTTGCAGGATGTTCATATACTTGGGGGCAAAGTCTTTGGTATCATGGTAATTTTGAAAATGATAACCACCCAAGAGATGGTATGTTTTATGGTGATATGATTTGTCCAGAATGTATGGATTATATGATAGAAAATCGATTCGCTACTCAAGTTGCAAAACACTTTGGTAAGGAAGCAAGAGTAAGAGCAAAAAACGGAGGAAGTAATCAATCTATTTTACACTTTTGTAATGAAGCAATTGATAAAAACACAGAATTAATTATTATACAAACTACACATTTTCTTCGTGATAAATTAAGCGTAACAGAGCAAATAGAAGCTTACGAAAAGTTTGTTGAAAAGATGGAATCAAAGGATATACCAGTAAGATTTATACATTGGATGTGTATAGATTTAGAACATGAAGAATATGAGTTGATTAAAAATGATAATTGGTTTGGTGGATATTTTAGAGAAAATAGATTTCACTCACAGATTATTAAAGATAGAACCATTTTATTGGATGGTGATTTTAATTTTTGGAAATGGACAGAGTTGGGCGCAGCCATACGATATTATAGTAAGGAAAAATATTCTGAAATTGAAAAAAGAACAATAGTTGGATATTTTGGACATCCTGAAACAGCAAAATATAGAGATAGCCACTTTAGTATACATGGCCATAATGTAATATCAGAATCAATTATAAATTACATAAAACAAAATAAATTATTAAAATAAAAATGGAACAAAAATTATCACCATATAAAGATGAACTAACAAAAGCAATGAAATTTCTTGCCGAAAAAGATGATACAATTTTTATTGGGCAACAAATAGTTTATGCAGGAAATCCAATGAGTACAACCTTAACGGAAGTACCAAAAGATAAAATGATTGAAGTACCTGTAATGGAAGAAACACAAATGGGTATGAGTTTGGGATTAGCAATTACAGGTAAAACGGTTATATCATTTTATCCTCGTTGGGACTTTTTAGTATCAGCAGCAAATCAATTAATAAATCATGCTGATAAGTTTGAACATATGACCGGTAAAAAGGCAAATATATTGATTAGAGTTGGTGTTGGTAGTAAAGACCCATTAGATCCAGGAATTCAACATAGAAATGATTATAGTAAAGAATTTCAATCTATATTACAATTTACAAAAGTGCATGAATTAAAAAAAGTAGAAGATATTTATAAAATATATACCGAATCTTATGAAAAAGGTGGAGTACATATTTTAGTAGAATGGCCAGAATTATATTATAAAAATTAATTAATATGTTGAAAAAATTACCTATTATTTCTATTTTCATTAAATGGTACGAAGCTTATAAAATGAAAAAGAAAATTCAAAAAAAATTAGAAGAACTTAAAAAAAGAGACCCTTTTATTTACAAAAACTTCTAAATGGAAAACAAAGAATTTATTTTTGGATATGATGTAATGACTTATAATGGTGAACAACCAAATTGTTTAAATCCAAAATTTTTAAATACAATATATACCGCATCTGATTTTTATTTTTCAGATTCTCTTGAATTTTATGCAAAGAGGTGGAATACTCATTGGGCAATTTACAATAGTAATATGTACAATGATTTTGTTCAAAAAAAATCCATATTTGAAATAATAAATGATAAAAAATTAGGAAAAAATTATAAATGGTTCTATCCAATTGAACCATTTGCAAGTTTAGAAAACTTTTTTGGTAATGGTGATTTTTATAATGAATTTTTATTAAATAGAATATCCAAACCGGCATTAAATCAAATTGTAAACGGAAATGGTAATTTACTAATAAACTATGTTTGTGATGGTGGAGTGGCGTTTAGAACGGAAAATTTTCAAAAAATAATAAACTTCACAAAAAGTAATAATATACCAGATGAAAAAGTATACTTTGTGTTTGCAGACTTTAAATTAAAATCTAATTTAGAAAAATTGGGTGTAAATTATAAAGTTATGGATTATAGTTACAATATGATTGGTAAAGCACAAGAATTTTATAATACTTTAACATATGCAGAATATTCTTATTGGGGCAATGGTTCATATGAACCACAATTTGGAATAATTGAACCAAAAAAGAATACTGCAGTAAAATCTGATGAATTTTTAGAAAGTATAGGAAACGATAGAAAAGATTTTTTATTATTAAATAGGCATTGGAAGTTACATAGATTACTTTTATTAAGTCAATTGCATAAGATTGGATTTGAAAAAAGTTTAGTTTCTTGGGATAATAAATTTGCTTTTCAATTAAATAGAAATGAATTCTTACAATATGATACTAATGAAGAATTTTTAAATTTAATGACAGAAACTTCATCTTTACTGGACATAGATGATTTAACAAAAATAGCAGGTTTTGGATTTGAAACTAAAGATATTTACTTAAAAACATATTTGAGTATAGTTACAGAATCTGTTTTTTTTCAAGAAGAAAATCATTTTCCAAGCGGATATCTTTCTGAAAAAATATGGAAACCAATCGGACATTGCCAACCATTTATATTAGCAGGGCCTGCAAAATCATTAGAATATATTAGAAATAGATTTGGTTATAAAACATTTCATCCATATATTGATGAAAGTTATGATTTAGAAACTGATGATTTTAAAAGATTGGAATTAATTCAAAAAGAAATAGAAAAGTTTTCAAATAAAACTAAAGATGAAAAAGACCAATTTTTGAATGATGTAAAGGATATATGTCTATATAATCAAAAACTATTTTTAGAATATGGTTTAAATAGTTGGAAACGTAACGAAGAAAATAAAGAGATGACAAAAGTAATAAGTTTTTTGTTAGATGATAAAAAGACATTAATTTAGGATATTTATATGTATGAATTTAGTAGAAGTAGATAAACCAAAAGTAAAAAAGACCGTAGTAATATATTCCGGCCGATTTCAACCGTTTCATAAAGGACATTATGCATCTTATGAAAAATTGGTTGCAAAGTTTGGTGCGGATAATGTTTATATTGGAACATCAAATGACCAATCTGGACCAAAATCTCCATTCTCATTTAAAGAGAAAAAAGAAATTGCAACTAAAATGTTTGGTATTCCATCTTCTAAATTTATACAAATTCGTAATCCGTACCAACCTGTAGAGATATTAAAAAAGTTTGATGGACAAACTACTCAATATATTGCTGCGGTTGGAGAAAAGGATGCGACTAGATTACAAGGTAATTATTTTAAACCATATAAAGGGAAAGCCGGATATGGTTATGAAGAAATTGGTTATGTATACGCAGTACCTGCGGAACAAAATCCCATTAGCGGTACAGATGTTCGTAAGTGGTTAGGAGCAACTGATAAAGAAAAAGCTAAAAAGGGATTTTTAAAAGCATATCCAAAATTTGATAAAGAAGTATTCAAAATGATAACAGGCAAACTTAATGAAAATTTTATAAAAGGTTATCCATCAAAAGAAGATGTTAAAAAAATACATACTAAAAATGATAAGTTTAGAACAACAGCAACTACCGATGATGCATATGTATATGACCCAATTTCGGAATTAATTGATAGAGTAGCAGCTGAAGAAATATTCAATGATTTTTTAGCAGAATATTTAGGTGAAGCACCAAACAAAGCATTAGACCAAGATATAACATATACAAATGTTAAAGGACAGCAGAAAAAAATTAAAGCAAGAGATGCGTTAAGATTACCTAAAGACCATCCTGCACACATACAAGCTAAAAAAATAGCAGGACCAGATGATGCACCTGCTTCTCAACCAAAAGCAAAAGAAGAACCTGGTAAAGCTGCAACAACTGCGGCAAAACCATCCCAACCTGGCCAGCCTGTTAAAAAAGACCAAACACCACAGGGAAAAACTGATAAAACTACAGGTGAAAAAGGAGCAGAACAGGCTCCACCACCTGCACAAAAATTAAGTGGAGCAGAATTAAAATCATCCGCAGAAACTTCACCAAAAGAAAAAGCAGATGCGGAAAAAGCTGAAAAAGTTAAACAAGCTTTAGATAATGCAAGAAAAGATTTATCAGAAGAAGATAATCAAACCATAGATAAAGTAAATAATCCGGATTCTCCTGAAAGAAAAGGTATGATGGATAATGTTAAGAATGGTTTAAAGAAGTTCGGTAAAGGAATTGCAAATTGGTGGGGCCATCAAACTGAAATGGTTGGTGGAACGATGAGTGCTATTAAAGATATAGCTACAACTGGAAAATTAGGAGCAGTTAAAGATAAGGATGGTAAAAATAGACATTGGAGTGAATTTGCATCCGTTGGTAGAGGTGGAGGACCTGAATGGGAAGAAGTTGAAGTTGATGTAACAGATAGTCATGGACATCCGACCGGAAAAAAGAAAACAGAAAAAAGACCAAAAGTATCAGAATATGCTAGTGATGAAGAAAAAGAATTATTTAATCAATCTTGGGAAAGAAGTAAAAAACAAAAGAAAGATTGTAAAAACTTTGCAATAACCGCTGGATTATTATTAGGTTCTATGGCAGTAGGTGGTGCAGGAGTTGCAGCAGTAAAAGCGGTTGCAGCAGGTAGTAGTGCAGGAGCAGTTGGAGCAGCTGCCGGAAGTGGTGCCGCGGGGGCATTTACACATGGAGTAGCAGGATTTGGATTACATTTAGGTAAAGATATTGCAAAACATGCCACATTAGAAGCAATGGGTATGGGTGGTGTATCCGCAGCAAGTACAGGTGCAGCATTATCAACTGCTACTTTGGGTATTTTGGAAAATATTGATGGTAAAAATGAAAATAATAAATTTCTTTCAAATGTAATTAAGAAAGTTGTAGAAAAAATGGAAAAATACAAGCTTTCCGATGAACAACTTTTAAAATCAATAGAAGATTATAAAAAGAATAAACCAAAGCAAGATGCAGCCGATTTGTTAAAAGAAAATCTTTCTGAAACAAAACAACAATCTATTCAACACTTTGTAGAATTTGCAACCCAAAGATTAAAATTAAAGGAAACTCCAAAAATAAGTTTAGTGGGTGGTAGAGAATTTGCAGAAGTAAAAACAAGTTTAGGTGGATTTGACCCAATATCAAAAGAAATATATGTAGCAACCGAAGGAAGATTGACAGCAGATATATTAAGAACACTTGCACATGAAATGGTTCATAGAAAGCAAGATGAAATGGGATTAGTAAGAAATCCAGAAAAGGATGGTGCAGATGGTTCTCCAATAGAAAACCAAGCACATGCAGTAGCAGGTATCTTAATGAGAGAATATGGTAGAATCAACAAACAAATTTATAACGAAGCAATTGATAAAAAAAATGTTCATAATATAAATTTGAAACTAAATGCCGTTTCTTTAAAAAGATTTCAATCAACACCAACATTCAGTAGACTTTTACATCGTGACCAACTTAAAAACTTAAAAATAGGTGATAATAAGTTAGGTGTAAACAATACAGTTTGGGGTGCATTACAAAGATTAGAAGGACCAGGAAATTATCAGGTTGAAAAACTAAAAGAAGATATTAACGTAGATATAGATAAAGGTGATACGGTTTTAATGGGTAAATTCAAAAATAAAAAAGTACAAGTTAAAGATATAGGTGAAGACCCACATGGAATGCCAACCATAAACGGAAAGCAAGCAACAACATTTCGCAAGGTAGATGAAATGGGAAGTAACGATGTTCATCTTGCTAATGTAATGAATTTATACAAAAACGCAACATTCCGTAAAAGAATAAATGCATATCTTTTTGGTAGAGCAAATATGCCAGCAAATCCAAATGCTGTAGCAAGAGAATTGAGGAATATGGATTACAAAGAGATAACTCAAATGGAAAAAGAGTTAAACATTCAACCTGATTTAAATGAAGGATTGTTATTAGAAGGTGGTGCATATGGTCACATGTCGCATCCGTTTGATGATATGGATTTAACTTTTGGAGATTTACAAAACATTATCACAGGAGCATTAAATGGTGAGTTGGGTGTAGTTAGAGAAAAAACAGATGGACAAGCATTGGCAATTAGTTGGAAAAATGGTAGATTAATTGCAGCCAGAAATAAAGGTCATTTAGCAAATGCAGGAGCAAGAGCAATGGGTATTGAAGATGTTGCATCGAAGTTTGCCGGTAGAGGTGGATTAACTGATGCATACAATTACGCAATGAAGGATTTAAGTGCAGCAATAAGTTCACTTTCAGAAGCACAAAGAAAAAAAATATTCAATGAAGGTAAATGTTTTATGAATTTAGAAGTTATTTGGCCACAATCTGTAAACGTAATTCCTTACGGACAAGCTCTTTTAATATTCCATAATACTACTTGTTATGATGAAAATGGTGTAGCAGTTGGTGCAGACCAAGGAGCATCTTCTACTTTGGCAGGAATGATTAAACAAGTAAACGCAGATGTTCAATCCAAATATACAATTCAAGGACCACCGGTAACGGAAATTCCTAAAAGTGAAGATTTAAGTTCAAAAAAAGGAAAATACCTTTCTAAACTTAAAAAGTTACAATCTGAATTTGGATTAAGTGATGGTGATACGGTTGCAATGTATCATCAAAGTTGGTGGGAAAACTTTATAGATACAAAATCACCTGTAAAAGTGGATAAACTTACAAAAGAAGCATTGGTTAGAAGATGGGCATTTGGAGATAAATCATTCAGATTAAACACAATATCGAATCCAAAGTTACAAGAGTGGGCAATGAATAATGATAAGGTAAATGTTGCAAAACAACAAAAAGAAAATATAAAACCATTTGAAGAAATATTTTTAGGAGTAGGTGCGGATGTATTGGATTTTGTAGGAAGTGTATTGACAGTTCATCCTGATAAAGCAATTAGAGCAATTAAAAATAAATTTAAATCAATCGCATCCGATGTTAGAAGTGGTGGAGATAAAACAAAAATACAAAAATTAAAACAAGAATTAAAAAGACTAAATAGTTTAGGTGGAATAGATAGAGTGGTAGCTTCGGAAGGTATTGTATTTTTCTATAATGGAAAAACATATAAACTTACAGGCACATTCGCACCACTTAACCAAATTTTAGGATTATTTTATTAAATTAAAAAGTTATGCAAAAAAGAACAAGTTGGGACCAAAAAAACAAACACATTCATAAATCTCGTAAAAAGATTATTGATACGGTATTTGGTAGAGAAGATAATACTCAAAGAGTTTTTGGTTATGAAAAGGAAGCTGAACAAAAAAGAGAAGTAGGAGATAGATGGACAGATAGTGATGGTAAAGAGTGGGAGCAAAGAGAAGGATATGTTGCATCGGTAAGTCAGTTCGATGACGTGAGAGAATATTTAAAACAACTTACAACTTGTAAAAATCCAAATTGTAAAACAAACAAATATTCAAAAGCAGACAAAAAATTAATTGTTAGAGCTGGATATTGTATAGATTGTAATGTTGAATTTGAAGCACAATTAAGAAAAGATGGAACATATCCATTTTATGAAGATTATAAAATGACATGCAATAAAATTGGTTGGTTGAGGGATTATAAACAAAAAATGGAAGATAGTTTAAAATATTTGAAAAAAGATTTTCAAATGGTTTATGAAAATGGACATGTTGAAAATTGGAATTGGCAAATAGATATAGATAAGGTAAAAGAAGACCTTAACAAAGATATTGATAGTTCTTATGAAGCATTGGAATTATTATTAAAAAGAAAATTGTTATTGGAAGATAAGTTACGTGAATTAAATCATCCAGAAATAATAAAAAATTAAAAAAATGAAAAAGTATTTGAATTTGAAAAACATTGCTATCGCAGCATTGATTATTTACATCCTGTTACAATGGTTCAATCCTGGAGGGGTTATGCCTGGTGGAAGAACTATTCGTATAGATGGTAAAAAGTATGAAGTTTTAAAACATACAATTGATACCGTTGAGGTAGAAAAAGTAAAAATAGTTACAAAAAAGGGACAAGATATTGTACATGAAGTAATTGATGTAGATACTTTGGTTCTTAAAGAATTAGTGAATGTAGATAGTGCAGCAATTCTTAAAGATTATCTTTCAAAGGTAATTTATAAAGATACTCTATTCCTTCCTGATTCATTGGGTACGATTGCATTAGTTGATACTATTACTAAAAATAGAATTTTAGGTAGAACATTTGATGCGAAAGTTAAGCAAAGAGAAATTAAAGAAACTCTTATCGTTAAAGAGCCAGCTAAAAACCAAGTTTATTATGGTTTAAATGGTGGATTTAACAAAGCAGATGTAGTATCTCATGTTGGAGCAGGATTGATGTTAAAAACCAAAAAAGATAAATTATATCAATTCGGTGTAGGTGTTACGAATAGAACGGTTGATGGAACTAATGGTTCTCTTTCTCCGTTCATCAATTTCGGAACATATTGGAAAATTAAATTTAAAAAATAATGAGTGTTCAAGGGCAACCAAAGAAAACACTTAAAGAGATAATTGCTGAAGAGTATCGTAAATGCGCGCTAGATCCCGTTTACTTTATGAAAAAATATTGTGTAATTCAGCATCCGGTGAGAGGGAAAATACCCTTTCACCTTTATCCTTTCCAGGAAGAATGTATGACCGATTTTAAAGATAATCGTTTTAACATTATTCTTAAAAGTAGACAATTGGGTTTATCAACTCTTTCTGCAGGATTTATTCTGTGGAAGATGTTATTCAATCAGGACTTCAACGCATTAGTTATTGCAACAAAGGTGACAGTAGCTAAAAACCTTGTAGAAAAGGTTAGAGTGATGCACGATTTACTTCCTGTTTGGTTAAGAGATGGTGGTAATAGTTCAGTTGAAGATAACAAACTATCACTTAAATTAAAAAATGGTTCACAAGTAAAAGCAATTGCATCTTCACCTGATGCTGGACGTTCCGAAGCTCTATCCCTATTAGTTGTGGATGAGGCGGCATTCATTAGAGATATTGATGAGATTTGGTTATCAGCACAATCTACCTTATCAACGGGTGGTTCGGCAATTGTTCTATCAACCCCAAATGGTGTCGGTAACTGGTTTCACAAAATGTGGGTAGAAGCAGAAAGTGGTACAAATGGATTTAATACTATAAAACTCCATTGGACGGTTCACCCAGAAAGAAATCAGGAATGGAGAGATGAGCAGACACGTATTTTA